>Ga0206835_1156_pt1 | contig 20828 bp, 18 predicted proteins | sample Alteio_BWOrgCont_31_FD_152853 | JGI IMG/M metagenome (GOLD analysis project Ga0206835, IMG submission 152853) | Enriched cells from forest soil in Barre Woods Harvard Forest LTER site, Petersham, Massachusetts, United States -... | ecosystem: Environmental > Terrestrial > Soil > Temperate forest >...
TCGAATCGGAGCCATCCAGGCCAAACGTCGCTTGTACGCCCCGTTGTCCGTTGATGGCGAACTGCTGTGTGAAGTTCGTCGCGCCGTTCGTGTCCGTCATCGTGCCCGCAGCCAGCAGTAGCAGCTGGCTGAAGTCCCGCTTGTTCAGTGGCAGCTCGCTCACCGCGCGGCTCGATAGTTGTTCACCGCCTGTCGCCGCCTGATCGTTCGACTCCACGAGCGACAGCGTGCCCTGGTCCGAGAGCGTGATCACAACCCCGGACTGACTCGCCGTTATCTGAAAAGTCTGCCCATAGGTGACGATTTTTCCGCCCGCATCGACCGAGAGTTTATAGCGCCCCGGCGCCAGATGCGTGAATGCAAAATCTCCGCCCGAACCGGTGACCGTCTTTTTCTTCTGCCCCTGCGCATTCAACTGCACCGTCGCGCCGCTCACAGGCGCGCCATTGGAGTTGCGCATGACACCTGCCCATGATGAAGTGTCCGTTGCCTCCTGCGACGATGAAACGGCAGAAAAGGCAAAGCACTGTAACAGGCACCAGATGATGAGGAATGACAGGTGCCTGCCGATCCTTATCTGATCCCGCAAGTTTTCCTTACAGGTGATATATGTGTGATCCCCGGTCAAATGACGTATCCAATTCGTTGATGAAATTTGTGCCATCAGGAAGGGCATCTTCTGAAAACGCACCCTGTCCCGCGTCGTCCGCGATTCATTCGCGAAGTTCCTTCCAAAGATACACAACCGCTTCGGCCTGTGGCTAAAGTCAACAGGCCATCGGTCAAGAAGAGGCCACTACAGTAACGCGCAATTCTCTTGCGGGCTTCTCGAATAGCGGCCATACTGTCGGTTCATAAATAATGGTGTCGATACGGCGGAGGTGGCCTATTGCAATTCATGTCCCGCCTAAATTTCGCACGGCAGGCAAGTGGGTCTGGTCTAACTCGGAGTCGATAACGAGATGGTGCCGGACCGCCGTGCTGCTTGTGGCAGGCATTTTGACATCCGAATGGTTCGTGCGCACCGAGTTGCCGACTCTGAAGCCGCGGCCCACTGCCGCGTTAAGCGTGAGGGCACAACAGATCGGCGAATCATGCCTTGTCACCGTGAACGCACGCATCGCAAACAGCGGCAAGGAGTCATTTTACGCAAGCAAGGTTCATCTGCAAGGCTGGCAGCATGATCCTCTCTCGCCGCGCGGCTGGCAGCAGACCATCGACGCAAATGAGTTCGAGCGCCCTCCCGCGATCATCGACATAACGCTCGACGAGAAAAGCCGCGGCCAGTTAGTAAGACGCTATGCTCCCGGCGAAGACTCCACGCAGGACTTTTCCTGGTTCATCGCGAGCCCACCACCGGGAACCTACACCTTCCATATCGATGTAGAGGATCACGGAGAAGCCGTGGCCCACGCGCGCCAGTGGCAGGAAGGTTTGTGCCGTTAAGCTGCACCGGTGCCGCTGGTGCGCGTGATTTCCTTGCAGCAACCGTTCGAAAAACTGAACCAGCCGCATTTACACTATCCGCATGCGAGCCGCGCCCGTCACACTCGAAGGAACACTTGTCCGTCTCGAGCCTCTCAGCATCGACCATCTCCCCGCCTTCGCAGAAATCGCCTTTCAACCGCAGATCTGGCGGTGGATGACCGATCCGGTGGCTACCGAAGAGGATCTGCGCCGCTTCGTCCAGATCGCGCTCGACGCAGCCGCTTCAGGAACAGCCATGCCCTGGGCAACTCGCTCTAAAGCAGATAACCGCATCATCGGCTCGACCCGTTTCGCCGACATACAAACAAAGCACCGCACGCTTGAAATTGGCTGGACATGGCTGGACCCGGGCTATCAACGAAGAGGCATCAACGTAGAAGCCAAATATCTACAGCTTCGCCATGCCTTTGAAGAAATGGGTGCGCGACGCGTCGCCTTCAAGACCCACCATCAGAATCTGAAATCGCAGACTGCCATCCGGGCGCTCGGCGCAAAACACGAGGGAATCTTCCGCAACCATGTCATCATGTCCGATGGCACCCCGCGCCACAGCCACTGGTTCAGCATCATTGCAGAGGAATGGCCCGAGGTCAAAGCCAATCTCGAACGCCGCATGCAGCGCCGTGCAGTTGCTACAACCGAAGCAACCGCATCCTGACGCAAAGAGCTACCACTGAATTGTTTCAAAGAGATGGTGCAAGCGAACTCCTGTACCAGGAACGGTCGAGGCTCTTTAATGGAGTGGCTTCCAACTGTTTCCCAGGCTTCCAAAGAAACCTGGGAGTTTCTCAAGAATCAGATCTGTCAGGACTCAGTGTTTACCCGCCGTCATCCCCGCAGGCATCTTCTGCACCTTGCTGTGCTTGGTCGAGTAGGAGAAATAAATCACCAGCCCAACCACCAGCCAGATACCGACAACGATCCAGGTCAGTGTAGGAAGATTCGCGATCAGATAGAACGCGCTCACAATGCCCAGAATTGGCACCAGCGGCACCAGTGGTGTCTTGAATGGGCGATGCAGCTCAGGCTGCCGCACACGCAAAATCCACACGCCTGCCGAGACAATGGCAAACGCCAGCAGCGTTCCCATATTCACCATGGCGCTCAGTTTGTCGATCGGCAGCAACGCAGGCAGAAACGCCACAATCGAACCGACAACGATATTCGAGATCCACGGTGTGCGGAACTTCGGATGGATCACGCTTGCCCACTTCGGCAGCAGTCCGTCACGCGACATCGAATAGAACACACGCGACTGCCCCAGCAACATCACCAGCATCACCGTGCCCAGGCCGAACACCGCGCCGATCTTCACCAGAAGTCCGCCCCATTTCACACCAGTCGCATCGATGCCGAGCGCCACCGGTTGGGCTACATTCAGCGCTTTGTAGCTCACCAGCCCCGTCAGCGTCAGCGAAACGGCAATATAAAGAATCGTGCAGATCACCAGCGAGCCCAGAATCCCAATCGGCATATCGCGCTGCGGATTCCTCGCCTCCTGCGCCGCCGTCGACACCGCATCAAACCCGATGTACGCAAAGAAAACCGAAGCCGCGCCCGCCGCAATGCCGCTGATGCCGAACTGCCCCGGCCCGATCTTCGGCGGAATAAAAGGATGCCAGTTCATCCGCGCCAGGTCAGGATGCTGCAACAGAAATCCGATTCCGAGGAAAAGGAAGATACCGACAACCCCAACCTTCACGAACACGATCGCAGAATTGAGATTGGCCGACTCCTTGATGCCACGTACCAGCACCACCGTCACCACCGCAATCGCGACAAAAGCAACCACGTTAAAGAGACCCGTTACATGCGGCATTCCTGAAGTATCAGTCACTCCCATAGGCAGCGAAGCAAACGGCATCCATTGACCGTTGTAGAGATACAGCACATTGCCATACGTCGTCGTAAACCGTGCCAGCGAAGCCGAAGGCGTCAGCCCGATCTGCTCGAGCAAACTCAAAAAATACCCTGACCAGCCCGACGCAACCGTCGCCGCCCCAAACGCATATTCCAGGCACAGGCACCAGCCGATGATCCACGCCACCAGCTCGCCCAGCGTTGCATAGCCATAGGTGTAGGCCGATCCTGCAATCGGAATCAGCGACGCAAATTCGGCATAGCAAAGCCCGGCAAACGCGCAGGTAATACCGGCAAGAATAAAGCTCAGCGCAATCGCCGGCCCCGCGTGCAGCGCCGCGGCCTGCCCGGTCAGCACAAAGATGCCTGCGCCGATCACCGCTCCAACCCCGAGCGTAATCAGGTTCACCGGTCCCAGCGACCGCCTGAGTGTGTGCTCTCCCTCTTCGCCGGCTTCCTGTTTTAACGAGGAGAGTGGTTTGACTGCAAACAAATTGGCCATGTACGAGCGCGTTCCTTCCAGAAAATCAGTGATGAATTAAGCCGCAGCTGCTTCCTGCCTGCGGCGCGACCAGATCCAGTAGACCGGCATGCCGAGCAGCACAATCAACAGACCCGGCCACGTGAATTGAGGCTTGTAGCGCAATAATACGACACAAATCCATGCCGCCATGCCGATATAAAGCGCGGGTAGAACTGGATATCCTACAGCACGGTAAGGACGTTCGGCATCCGGTCGCCGCTTCCGCAGCACAAACAGGCAACTAATCGTCAGAATGTAGAAGATCAGCTCCGTGCAGATAATGTAGTCCAGCAGCTGGCTGTAAGACCCCGTCAGGCACAGAAAAGACGTCCACGCCGCCTGAATCAACAGCGCCGCCACCGGCGTCTTCGAACGCGGATGCAGCCTGCTCGTCGCCTTGAAAAACAACCCGTCGCAGCTCATCGCGTAATATACGCGAGCACCGGCAAGAATCATTCCGTTCGCGCAGCCGAATGTCGAAATCAGAATCGCGGCAGCCATCAGAAAGGCTCCGCCGTTCTGGAAAATCTGCTGCAGCACAGCCGTGGCCACGCGGTCTTCCGCCGCATATTGAATGCCCCGCGCAAACGCCGTCGCGCCATGCGGATCGCCATGCAGTGGCAGCACCAGCAGGTACACAAAGTTCGCCCCGATGTAGAGCGAAATCACAATCACCGTCCCCAGCACCAGAGAGAGCGGCAGATTCCGTTTCGGATTGCGGATTTCACCCGCCGTAAACGTCACGTTGTTCCAGGCATCGGCGGAAAACAGCGCTCCTGTCTGCACCACCGCAAGAATCGTGAACAGGCCGACCATCGCAATCGGGCCGCCCACGCCCACCTGCACCGGATGCAGCGTATGCCACGACGCTCCCTGCCAGAAGTTATGGCCAAAGTTGGCGGCAATCGCCGCCGGATTCCGCCCGAACCAGAAGCCCAGAATCACCAGCCCAAGCAGCGCGGCTGTCTTCGCCGTAGTAAACACGTTCTGCACCAGCGCGCCCAGCCGTACGCCAAGAATATTGACGCCTGTCAGCAGCAGCACCACAATGATGCCTGTCAGGTTCGCCGTGTTTAACCCAATGTCCATATTGCCCAGCACCATCGGGCCAATGCGCAACGCTGGAACATGACCAAGATGCACCAGCCAGTGCGAGGACGAAATCGCCGGAAAGAAGACACCAAGAAACTTACCGAATGCCACAGCCACAGCGGCAATCGTCCCGGTCTGGATCACGAGAAACAAGGTCCATCCAAAAAGAAAGCCCCACATGGGGCCTAAGGCTTCTCGCAAATACACATATTGTCCGCCCGCTTTGGGCATCATCGCCGCCAGCTCGCCGTAGCTCAGAGCGCCGATGATCGTCATTACCGCCGTCACCAGCCACGCGCCGATCAACAGCGCTGGCGATCCGACTCCACGGCTGATCTCCGCTGGAACGATAAAGATGCCCGAGCCAATCATCGAGCCGATGACGATTGCAGTCGAGCTGAACAGCCCCAGCCGCTGCACCAGATGCGGGACCGCTGCATTCGTCTGTGTTGGAGAAGGTGGCGTACTTGTGCTCACTTGTTGTTTGTTCTACCGGAAAATTTGGAGAAAGTCTTTGGCTATTTTCGCAGAATCTTTACCCGGCCCAAACATGGCCGAAATCACCGCTACTGAATCCGCCCCTGTCTCCAGCACCTGGCCTGCGTTCTCAAGCGTGATGCCACCTATCGCCACCAAGGGTTTGGTCGTCACCTTCCGCGCCTCACGTACTCCTTCGAGGCTCACCACAGGATCAGGATTCGATTTCGAAGCGGTCGCAAACACCGGGCCAATTGCAACGTAATCCACCGGCTGCGTCGCCGCCTGCTCCAGTTGCGCGCGATTGTGCGTGGAAACGCCAACCATCCGCTCCAGTCCAACGATCTCCCGCGCCCCGACGGGAGAAATGTCCTCCTGCCCTACATGCACGCCGTCAAAACCCGCACGAACGGCAAGCGCAGGGCTGTCGTTCATCATCAGCCTGAGCGTGGCCGGCGCAGTCCGTCGTATGACCGCAGCATCGGCCAGAACCTCATCCTCGGCACCCTGCTTGTTCCGATATTGCAACAGCGTAACGCCGGCATCCGTTAACTCAGAGACCAGCTGTGCCAAAAACGCGTCTCTCCCCGACACAGGCAAAAATGAAGCATCCAGAATGGGATAGAGAATTGGAAACTGCCACGACATGTTGCTCTCAGAATACCTCATACATTTACACATTCTAATGTGTGGTATTCTACACACAAATAGGGGCTAAAACATGTCTACCAACCTCGCGCTCGACGATAAGCTGATCGACGAAGCCCGCCTCATTGGAGGACACAAGTCGAAAAAGGCCGCCGTGACCGCGGCTCTCGAAGAATATATCCAGCGGCGCAAACAGCTCGAAGTGACGCGTGTCTTTGGCAAAATTGAGTTTGATCCGGCATACGATCACAAAACCGAGAGGTCTTCGCGCAAACGGTGATCGTACTTGTCGATACCTCTGTCTGGTCGCTCGCCCTGCGCCGTATACACGGTAACTTAAGCCCTCATCAACAGCAGCTCCGTCACACGTTGGAAGAACTGATCGCGGAAGGCCGCGTCCGGCTACTCGGTATTGTCAGGCAGGAATTACTGAGTGGGATTCGTCACGAGGAGCAATTTGAAAAATTACGCAAAGCCCTGCGTGCCTTTGACGACATCGAGCTCACACAAGAAGATCACGAAGAAGCAGCAAGCATTGCCAACAATTGCCGCTCCGCAGGCATAACGGGCAGCGCCATCGACTTCTTAATCTGCGCAGTAGCCACGCGGCGCAAATGGGCAGTCTTTACTCTCGATGAAGACTTTCAGCAATACAAACTGCAAATACCGCTAACACTCTTCAGACCCTAAGCGCAGCTCTACTGAATCCCCTCCGCTTCCTTGCGTTCTTTCTGGCGCTCGAAGTACCTCTCCATGAATTTCGTGTCGAACTTCCCTTCACGAAACTCCTCATCTTTGAAAATCCCGCGATGCAGCGGAATCGTCGTGTGAATCCCCTCGACCACAAACATGTCGAGCGCGCGCTGCATGCGCGCCATCGCCTCTTCGCGATCCTTGCCATGCGCAATCAGCTTGGCAATCAGCGAGTCGTAATAGGGCGGCACTACACCCTCCGCGTATTGCGCCGTATCCACGCGAATACCATTTCCGCCGGGTACATTAAAGACATGGATCTTGCCCGCCGACGGCGTAAATTTCTCCGGATGCTCGGCATTGATGCGGCATTCGATGGCATGTCCTCGAATCGGAATCGAATCGGGCAAAATACCTGACAGTTTTTCCCCGGAGGCAATGCGCAGCTGCGCCTTTACCAGATCGATGCCCGTCACCATCTCCGTCACCGGGTGCTCCACCTGGATGCGCGTATTCATCTCGATGAAGTAGAGCTTGCCGTCTTCATCCATCAGGAATTCAATCGTGCCCGCATTCTGATACCCGACGCCTTCAAGAGACCTCTTCAACGTCTTCGCAATTTCGTCGCGCATCTTCTGCGTCACCTGCAGCGATGGAGCCTCTTCGATCAGCTTCTGGTGACGGCGCTGAATCGAACATTCACGCTCGCCCAGCGACGTCACGTTCCCATGCTGATCAGCCAGTATCTGGAACTCGATATGGCGCGGGCGCTCGATAAACTTCTCCATGTATAGATCACCGTTGCCGAACGCATTCGCAGCCTCGGTGCTCGCCGCATGAAAAAGTCCCGGCAGCTCTTCCGCGGCGCGAACTACGCGCATGCCGCGTCCTCCACCGCCCGCTGTGGCTTTCAGAATCACCGGATAACCGACACTCTTTGCCCATTCGAGCGCTTCCTCCGCGCTCTGAATCACTCCGTCTGAGCCGGGAAGAATCGGTACCTTGGCCTTCTTCATCGCCTGACGCGCTTTTTCTTTCTCACCCATCAGCCGCGTCACTTCGGGGGGAGGACCGATAAATTTGATATTCGATGCGCGGCATACCTCCGCGAAATTCGCATTTTCGCTCAGCAGCCCGTAGCCTGGATGAATCGCATCCACGTCGGCAATTTCCGCCGCGCTGATCACGGCAGGAACGTTCAAATAACTCTCCGCCGAACGCGGAGGGCCAATGCAGATCGCCTCGTCCGCAAATCGAACATGGAGAGAGTTGCGGTCAGCCTCGCTATACACAGCTACCGTGCGAATGCCCAATTCCTTGCAGGCACAAATCACACGCAGCGCGATTTCGCCACGATTGGCGATCAAAACCTTTCGAAACATATTTTCCTAAAGCGGACGCACCGCGAAGAGCTGCTGGCCATATTCCACCGGCTGGCCGTTCTGGACAAAACGCTTGACAATCTCGCCAGACGCATCGGACTCAATCTCGTTCATGAGCTTCATGGCTTCGATAATGCACAGCACCTGCCCCTGCTCCACCTGGTCGCCTATCTTTACAAAAGCAGACGTTCCCGGCGAGGGTGATTCATAAAACGTCCCCACAATCGGCGACTTCACGATATGCAGCGAAGCATCGTCACTCTCAGCCGCCGCACTAGACTCGGCAGCCGGAACAGGAGCCGCCGCAGCCTGCACCGCAGGCAAGGCAACAGGAGCCGCTGTCGAAGCCGCTGGCAGCGCGGCCAGAAGCCGGTTCAAACTCGCCAGATCCGTCGCGCTTTCCTGCGCAAATTTAATGCGGACCTTCAGTTCGCCACGTTCCAGGTCGAACTCACCGATCTTATTTTCTTTCAGAAACTCAATCAGTTCCTTGAGCTCTTTCATCTCTTCTGGATTCATCTTTAAATGTCTCTCAAGTCCACACGCATCATAACTGGATCATTGCCTTCGGTGCAGGCGTCAAAATCTTGCCGCCGCTTTTTGTCACGGCAACCATGTCCTCGATGCGGATGCCAAACTCCCCTTTGATATAAATGCCCGGCTCAATCGTAATGACCATTCCCGGCGCTAAAACCTGATCCTGCCCTCCGGCCACACGCGGCGACTCATGAATCTCAATCCCCACCCCATGTCCGGTGGAGTGAGTAAAGTACTTCGCCAACCCTGCCTTCCGCAGTACCCCGCGTGCAGTTTCATCCACTTCGCCGCACGTTACCCCGGGACGAACTGCAGCTACTGCTGCCTCCTGCGCTTCCAGCACTGCATCGTACGCGAACAGTTCACGCTTGCCGGGCCTGCCCAGGTAGACAGTACGCGTCATATCAGAACAATAACCATTGAGGATAACACCGAAGTCGAGTGTTATGAAGCCATTGCGAGGCACCTTCGCCGAGGTGGCCCGCCCATGCGGTAGCGCCGACCGCTTTCCCGACGCCACAATGGTTTCAAAGGACATACCCTCAGCGCCAAGACTCCGCGCAAAAAACTCTAGATCCGCGGCAATTTCCGATTCAGCCACGCCAGCCTGAATATGCGGCAGCACCGCCGTAAACAGATTGCAGCCCAGCAGTGCGGCCTTCTCCATTTGCAACAGCTCGTCCGCGTCTTTCACCATCCTCAGCTCCGAAACCATCGGCTTCTGCAACGGATGAAAGAAGCTGCGCCGCTTGCCCTTGCTCAGTGCGCCTCGCATCACCTCCAGCGAGGCCACCGTCGTCTGCTCCGGATCGAAAGATGCATCCGCAACGCCCGACTCTTCCAGCCAAACGCACGCTTCGCGCAGGGCCGACTTCTTGGCAATCACGACCCGCGCACCCTGCGTCTCTTCCTTCGCCTGAGCGGTGTAACGCCCATCGGTAAACATCGCCGCACGCTTCGTCGTTACCGCCAGTGCCGCATTCGATCCGGTGAAACCGCACAGGTAGCGAACATCGGGCAGATGCGTGATCAGCACAGCGTCTATCTTCTGCTGCGACATCTGCCGGCGCAGCGCACGGATTCGGCCCATATGATTCATCACTCACAAGATATAGCAGGAATCGGTGGCCCGGGGTTCTGCTGAGCATTAGCGTAGGGTAACCTGGGGTTTTTATCCTATGACAGTGTCCTAACTGCAACACCATCCAACATCCTCTATACTTGGCCTTTCATCATGATGCGTATTTATCCTAAGTTTCTCCTCTCGGCGATGTCGCCTGAGCACTTCCCCGCAGCCACCGTTCCCGAGATCGCATTTCTCGGCCGCTCCAACGTTGGCAAATCAAGCCTGTTGAACGCGCTTCTCGGATCAAAACAGGCACACGTCTCCTCCACGCCCGGCCGCACGCGCTCCATCAACTTCTTCTCCATCACCGATTCGCCAAACCGCCAGCAGCCGCAGGTCTACTTCGCCGACCTGCCTGGATACGGCTATGCCAAGCTTTCGAAATCCATCTCCTCCGAGTGGCCGAAATTCATCGAGCCATATCTCGCCGAACGATCCACACTCGCGCTCTGCCTCTGCCTCGTCGACAGCAACATCCCGCCGCAAAAGAGCGACACACAGCTCATCCATTTTCTGAGATCTTTTGATCGCCGCATCCTGATCGTTGGAACGAAAGCCGATCGGCTCTCCGGCAACGCGCGCGTCAAAGCGCAGGCAGAGCTCCGCAAAGGTCTCGACGTGGAAGACCTCCTGCTTTGCTCGGCAAAAACCGGTGCCGGATTGAAAGAATTATGGAGCGCGATTCAAACTGCGGCGGAAGAAATCTGAACTATCCTCACCAGCTCGAATACGGCTGCCCATTGGTGCCCTGCTCATCCGAGCCGCTGTGCACGTCGTTGATGCCTGGGTCCGACTGATCCACGCTTTCCAGCACATCGCTCGTCGCCGTCACCCATGTGCTGTTGCTGTGCGTCATCGGGTCGGTCGGTACTTCTTTCAGATATCCGGCCTGTACCAGGTCATCCAGTGATTGCGGCCCTTTTTCTTTGTCCATGACGTAGGAATCGATCGCCTGCCGCATCACGTGCAGATCTTCCTTCAACACGGCTTCCCGCGCATTCCTCAGCGAGGCAATGTAGGCAGGAATGGCAATGGCTGCCAGCACACTGATGATCAGCATCACCACCATCAGTTCCACCAGTGTAAAGCCGTCTTGCCTCCGCATTGTCTTTGCCGTCCGCATTGTCACCATGTGTTGTACTTCGTCCCGTTCAGCGCCGTTCCGTCCGACTTGGTGTACACATCGAAGACATTCTGCCCGCCCCACGAATCGCTGGTCGGGTCATCCTGCATCGCTCGCATGCCCCAGTCGTCCTTGCCCGTCATCGGATCCACCGGAATCCGTCGCAGAAAGCGAACCTTCTTCCCCTGCACATCCACGCCGTCCACCAGCGTCTGCAAATCCGGCGGATAGTTGAAGCTGTCCACCTTCGTCTGGAATGCGTTCCGGTCCGCTGCATCTTTGTAGTGATCGATGGCGTCGCGCATCTGCCACAAATCGTAGCGAAGCTCCCGCTCTTTCTCGCGCTTCACTGTAAAGCGGGTCAGAGGAATCGCCGCCGAAGCCAGAATGGCAAGAATCGCGACCGTCACGATCAGCTCGACCAGCGTCAGTCCGGCCTCTCCACGTTTACCCCGTGATTTGCACTGCAACAACAATCACTACTCCCAGCGAACTCTCATCTTGCCCTTTTTAATTTGCCATCCTGAGCGGAGCGTGCACAGCACGCGCAGTCGAGCCATCTGCTTTTCCTAAGCAGCCACACGAAGAGGGTGCCCCATCCTTTGCACAGCAAAGGATGGGAAGGCACTACTGCACGTGCACCACTGCCTGCGAACCAGTTGCCGACACCGCCTGCTGTGTGCTGTTTCGCACCACCGGTCGTGTAATGGCAATCGAAGCATCACCCGGAGCCTTCGCCTGGAAGGTCAGCAGCACCACTGACCCCGCGCCGCTTACCCCACCCACGCCCGGCGGACGCGACGCCGAAATAGCTACACCGCCGCTGCCGTCGTCTCGATGCACCAGCGCTATAGCCTGCCCGTCCTTGCCCAGAAAATTCCCCAGATCCACATTGATCAGACTCAGCTTCGCGTTGTCATATTGCAGTTGCAGCGGTACGGAAAACACATCCTGTCCGCCCGCAAGATTCACCGCGACCTGGAAGCTCCCGCCTACCTTCTGCGCGGCAGGTGGCGCCACCAGCTGCAGGCTCACAGGGACACCGGCGTTGGCCTGTTGCTGCATCTGCCCCAGGGCGCTCGCAGCAGCCGTCTGCGCCGTCTGTCCCGGCAGCGGCGGGCCACCGGATTGCGCCGGCAGCGCAGCAGGCACCGGCTTTGGAGTGTCCGACTGGGTATGCCGCAGCTCGATCGTATTCGTCGTGCCTGTATCGATCAGCCTCGTATTCAAGGGGCTAAGCTGCTCTGCGCGGATCACATGAGGAATCACCAGAAACACAATCTCGTCGTCCTGTACTTCATGCGTTTCTGAACCGAAAATGTATCTCAGGATAGGCAGCTCCGCCAGCCAAGGCGTGCCGGTCAGCGACCGGTTGTCCTCCTTCGTGAGGATGCCGCCCAGAATGCTCGCCTCGCCCTCTTTGAGTCGGATCGTCTGATCAGTAGTACGCTGCGTGATGATCGGCTGGCTGATGCCGCCCAGGTTCACATTGCCGTTCGTATTTGACACTTCGATCTTCATCTTGATCGTCACGTCGCGGTCATAGTGCACCGTGGGTTTCATGTCGATGTTCACGCCCACGTCCAGATATTGGAACTGCGTATTAACCAGCGAGCTGACGATGGCCGTCGCCGCACCCGTCTGGAACGAGCCCGTCGCGATCGGCACTTTTTCGCCGATTTTCAACGTCGCCTGTTGACCATCCGAGGCACGAATGCGCGGGTTCTGCAATACCTTCGTGTCCGAGTCGTTCAACAACAGATTTGCTTGCGCCTGCCCGATCGTCACCGCGAAATTCGTCGCATTCAAGTGCGCCAGATCGTTCAGCGTCAAGCTGCCCGAGTTCGTGGTGGACGTGGTCGTGGTTGAACTCGATGAGGAAGAGGTAGAAGAAGAAGAAGTCGACGAAGTTGAGTTCGCATTCGACTGCTGGAAATTGATCGTCGCCGTCTGTGGCAGCTGGATGCCGATCTGCCGTGTCTTGTCGCGGTTCACTTCCATCACCGCAATGTCAATCACCACTTCAGGCCGCGCCTTGTCCAGATCGCCAATGAGCTTCTGCGCCAGCAGCAGCTCATCCGGCGTCCCGCGCATGATGATCGCGCTCTGGCTCGGCACCGCATAGAGTTTGGCCGTCGTAAAAACATTGCGCAGCGCCGTCTGAACGTCGTTCAGGTCCTGCTGCTGCGAAACATTGGTCAGGTAAAACGTCTGGACCGCTTCCTCGTCCAGTTCGGCCCGCTTACCGCGATTGTTCTGCGCAACAAAAATCGTGTTCGCGGTGATCGGCCTCCAGAATGTTCCGGTGATCGTGCCGATAATCCGCAACGCGTCATACAGCGATACATTTGTAAGGTCTACCTGCACGCGCTTCGAGGTATAGTCCGGATCGAAAAGCACATTGATGCCCGCGGCTTTTCCTACCGTCTGATAGATAATCTTGCTGTCTTCGACCATGTGCAGCGTAATCGGTTCATTCGAGAGCGGCTTCAGCTCCGGCGGCCCGCCTATGTCAGTCAGCAGCGGGTTGGCATTCGGAGACAGCGATGTTTCCTGATTCGGAGGCGCGTTGATCTTCTCCCGCGTCGCCTGAATCTCCTGCTGCGCCATCTGATTGCTCGGGTCGATCTCGAGCGCGTGCAAAAATTCCGTCAGAGCGCCTGTGTTATCACCCTGGTCACGCAGCCGGTCACCACGCCGTATGTGGGACATCGCGGCGGGGAAGCGCGTGCGCTCCATGGACGTCCTGAAGCGCAGATTTTTCGGGTCCCTCTGGAACGCTTTTTGGTAGAGATCGAACGCGCTCTCGATATCGTCCCTTGCCTCCGCACTCTGCGCCTGCTTATACAAACGGTTCGCGGACTGCGCATGCGCTGCAACAGAAAATCCAGAAATAAAACAAAGTCCAATCAAAAAAAGTGCCAGTCTTACGGCGCCCAACTTCACGGCTCTATGATTCATGCAACTCCAGGTGGACATATCTGCGGGAACGACTCTTGGGCCGGCTTCTAAGACACACGTAGAGAGCGGAAACCGTGCCAATAACCTGTTTCTTTTCTTGCCCCGGTGCTGGCCGATTATAGCATCGCAAAGCGACAAAACAGAGAAAGCTGCCCCACGTGCTAGCATGGATCTTTGTACCTATGGCCCGTCAATCCAGCCATCAGGTGGCTCCCGCCGCCCCCCCGAAATCCAAACCCACGTCTCGCCCCAGAGACCCGGTCGCATCCGGCTCCCGAGACGCCGCCGTAAACCGCGCAGCCGGGCATAACTACTTCCTGATGGAAAAATTCGAGGCGGGCGTCGCCCTCCGCGGAACCGAGGTCAAATCGATCCGCGAAGGCAAAGCCAATCTCAAAGACGCCTACGGCATCGTCAAAGACGGCGAGGCTTTTCTCTTGAACGCGCATATTGGTCCGTATTCCCACGGCAGCTACACAAATCACGAGTCGCTCCGAACACGGAAGCTGCTGCTGCACCAGGAAGAAATTAGCAAACTATTGAGCAAGACGCAGCAAAAGGGATTAACGCTCATTCCCACCCGCCTTTATTTCCGCGACGGCCGTGTCAAGTGCGAATTGGCCGTCGCCAAGGGCAAACAGGACTGGGACAAGCGCGAAACCGAACGCCGCCGGGAAGCCGACAAGGAAGCCCGCGCCGCCATAGCCCGCAACCGCGGCAAGTAAGCCCCGTTTTATGGCTCGCTTTTAATAAGTTGTCATCCTGAGACAGCCGAAGAGGCTTGTCTTGAGCGGAGCTTCAGGACCCGTTTTACCAAAATGGGTCTATCTCTCAAATAATTTAATCGTTTAAACAAATACTTGCCGATAATTATGCCTCAATTCGGTATTCTAAAAGTAGAGATAAAGAAGGAAACCGTGCCAACTACCACTAAATAGCTATAAATCTTATATTTAAGACCTAAACACAAGATTCTAAATCAATTATAGGCACATCTAAATCCTAAACAACTGAAACCAAAACACTTCGCAAAAACAGGGGAGGGGGTACCCCCTGCCTTTACACTTGAAGTTATGAAGACCACACTCCAATCTGGCAACGCAGCCGCCATCGAAACCGAACTCCTCGTCGTGTTCTCGACCGACACCGCCACCGGCAAGGACGCCACGCCCGAAATCTCGCTCCTGACCGAAGAAGATGCAATCCGGAAAGCAGCCGCCAACGTCCTCACCACTGGCGAATTCGCCAGCAGCAGCAATGAAACCATCTTGCTGCATGCTCCCGCAGGCCTCAAGGCAAAGCGTCTGCTCCTCGTCGGACTCGGCAAAGCTACAAAGGCCACGCCCCACGACGTCCGCAAGGCTGCCGGAACGGCCGTCCGCTTCGCCAAGCCCCGCAAGCTGCGCGAGCTGACCGTCCTGCTCCCACATACCTTCGACTCGGCCACAACTGCCCGCGCCGCAGCCGAAGGCGCCGTCCTCGCCGACTTCGACCCCGATACCTACCGCAGCGACCGCAAAGACCAGAGCATCCAGTTGCTAACGGTGCTTGCCGCTGCCAGTCTCGATCAGAAAGCTGCTGAGACCGGCTTCAACGAAGGCATCATCATCGCCGAGTCGCAGAACTTCACGCGCACCCTCGTCAACGAGCCGGGAAACCGCATGACCCCGACCATCCTCGGCCAGAAAGCAGCCGAAATGGCGCAGGAAGTCGGGCTGAAGTGCGAAGTATTCGGTGCAGACAAGCTCCACGAACTCAAAATGGGAGCCTTCTGGAGCGTCACCCAAGGCTCGGACGAGCCGCCCGCGCTCATCGTCATCCGCTATGAACCGGAAAACGCAACCACGGAGGGCCCGGTCCTCGGCCTCGTAGGCAAAGGCATCACCTTCGATACAGGCGGGATCTCGATCAAGCCCTCCGACAACATGGAGAAGATGAAGTACGACATGGCCGGAGGCGCCGCCATGATCGGAGCCATGCGCGCCATCGCCCAGCTCAAGCCGGACGTAAAGGTCCTGGCCATCGTCTGCGCCGCCGAGAACATGCCCTCCGGCAAAGCCTATAAGCCCGGCGATATCGAGATCGCTATGTCGGGCAAGAGCATCGAGATCATCAATACGGACGCGGAAGGCCGCCTCGTCCTCGCCGACGGTCTCGCCTACGCGAAACAACTCGGCGCCACTCACCTCATCGACGCTGCCACCCTGACCGGAGCCGTAGCCGTCGCCCTGGGGCAGATCAACGCCGGCGTCTTCGCCAACGACGACGAAACCTTCCAGCACTTCACCGACGCGTTGACCAGCTCCGGGGAACGCTTCTGGCGCTTGCCGCTCGAAGACGAATATCGCGAGCAGATCCGCTCCGACATCGCCGACATCAAGAACACCGGTGGCCGCTACGGCGGAGCCATCACCGCAGCCATGTTCCTCAAGGAGTTCGCCGAGGATACCCCGTGGCTCCATCTCGATATAGCTGGTCTCGCCTGGCTCGACGAAACCAAGCCCTGGACCGCTAAAGGCCCCACCGGGGTGGGAGTCCGCAGCATCGTGGAATGGGTCCGTACCTACGCAAAATGAGCCACCACCCTTACGATTATCATCCTGAGCGAAGCGCCGCAGGCGCGCAGCCGAAGGACCTGCCCATCCTTTGCGTATGCGTAGGAAAGGGTGAAAATCACAAATCAGTACAAAACAAAAAAGCGCGTCGATAAACGACGCGCTTTTCATCAGCACGACAAAAAACAATCTAAGAAGCAGCCTTCAAATGCTTACCATCGGCAATTTCCTCAATCACTTTCTTATTAAAAGCAGGGAGATCATCCGGCTTGCGACTGGTAATAAAGTTCCCATCCATCACGACTTCCTTATCGACCCAGTTCGCTCCGGCATTTTTGAGGTCAGTCTTCAACGACGGCCATGAAGTCAACGTGTGCCCTTTCACCACCCCCGCTTCGACAAGCGTCCACGGTCCATGACAAATTGCAGCAACCGGCTTACCGGATTGCGCAAAATCCTTCACAAAGCGCACCGCTTTCTCGTCCATACGCAAGTTGTCAGGACTGGCAACACCGCCTGGCAAGACCAGCGCGTCGTAGTCACTCGGATTGGCGTTGGTCAGCGTCTTGTCAACTTTCACAGAGTCGCCCCAATCCTTCGACTTCCATCCGCGAATTTCTCCCGACTTGGGCGAAATGACTTCTGTTGTAGCGCCCGCCTGCTCCAGCGCCTTCTTCGGTTCGGTAAGTTCAACCTGTTCAAAGCCATCTGTGGCTAGAATGGCAACTCTCTTACCTTTCAGGTTTTGCTGCATGCCGACTACCTCCACTTCTTGGCATACCATCTGAAGTTACGTGCTTTACTCAGTAGGAAGAGGTTCCAGACGAAAGCGTTGCCAACCGAAACAGTGCAAAATACAAAGAGTGAATTGCATATAGAGTGAATATAAATTTCCGGTAAAGAGGTTCTGTCTACAAGCATCTGCCATTGCCGTGTAGAACAACTGATATTCACAGGAGAATTCGCGTGCGGAACTTTACAGTTTTACGAAAGCTATCGGCTGTGGTCACCACAATCGTCCTGGTTGGCTTTGTTGGTTGCAGATCAAATGGCGGCTCTGAAAGCATTATGCTCTCTGGAGCAGGCAGCACCTTTGTCTATCCGGTCATGACCCGCTGGATTCAGGACTTCTCACAAGCGCATCCCAATGTCCGGATCAACTATCAGTCCATTGGCTCGGGCGGCGGTATTCAACAGGTCAAGCAAAGCACGGTAGACTTTGGTGCCTCCGATATAGCACTCTCTGACGAAATGCTCGCAGGGATGAAGCCCGTCATCCAGATTCCGGGATCCGCCGGTCCCGTCTGCATTACCTATAACTTACCCGATCTAAAGCAGCCGCTTCAGCTGTCGCCTGAAGCGCTCGCCGGCATCTTTCTGGGCAATATCAAGACCTGGCAGGACTCGATCATCGCAAAGGACAACCCGGGTGCTGCTCTGCCGAACAAACCAATCGTCGTGGCACATCGCGCCGAAGGCAGTGGCACTACAAATATCTTTACCACCTATCTAGCGGCAATCAGCCCTGAATGGCAGGCGAAAGTCGGCAAAGGCAGTTCCGTAAGCTGGCCCGCAGGCGTCGGCGGTAAAGGGAGCGAAGGCGTTACCGGACAAATCCGCCAGTCGCCAGGTGCCATTGGTTACGTGGAGCTAACCTACGCCGAGCAGAATCACCTGCCCGTCGCCAGGATCAAGAACCAGGCCGGGCAATTCATCGTCCCTACAGCACAGTCCACAACCGCAGCGATCAATGCCTTCAGCGGCCAGCTTTCGCAAGATCCGCGCACGCCGATCGTGAATCCCCCAGCTTCTGCTGCGGATGCCTATCCAATTTCGGGATTGACATTCCTCATTATTCCCAAAGATGGCCCCGGCAAGGCGAAGCGGTCCGCGCTGAAAAGCTTTGTGCAGTATGTCGTTACGGATGGACAGGCAACGGCCGGCTCTTTGAACTATGCCCCTTTGCCCGATGGAGTGAAGCAATACAACCAGCAGCAACTGCAGCAGATGACAGCCGATGGTCAGCCTTTGCAATAAGCGTTGATTTCATAACGCCGTCATTCTGAGCGAAGCGAAGAATCACAGCAATCTTCGTCGTGATTCTTCGCCCAAAAAACTCAGAGGGGAACCTACATCACTTTCGGAGCGCTGATCCCCAGCCATGCAAGTGACCGTATCAGTTCCCGCTGCACAACAGCAGCAGTCGCCAGCAGGAACTTCTTTCGGTTAGGGTCGGCTTCTGTCAGGATGTGATGTTTGCGGTAGAAATTGCTGAACTCCTGCGCCAGCTGAAATGCATGCTTGGCCAGATATGCAGGCTCGGCCGTAGCGATACACTGATCCAGCAACAGGGTCGTCTTTGCGGCACGCAGCCAGACCTGCCAGATGCCATCGCCATCTTCGCCCGCAACATAAGGCGACGCATCGACCTCAGCAAAATCCGCTAGTGCCTGTTCCGGAGTAATTCCAGCCTTGCGGAAAATACTGCGCGTACGCACGACTGCGTACTGCATATAAGGCCCGGTCTCACCCTCAAAGCCCAGCGCTTCATTGAAATCGAAAGCTATCACTGTGTTGCGTGTGTACTTGAGCATGAAGTACCGCAGCGCACCGACCGCAATATCCCTGGCAATCTGCTCACGCTCGCCCGCGCTTAACTCCGGATGACGGCTGTCTACCTCCGACTGTGTCGCCGCAATCAGCTTATCGATCAGATCGTCGGCTTTTACGCCAAAGCCCCTGCGCCCGGAAACTTCGATATAAGGCCGACTACGATCTTCTTCAGCAATCTCATATCCAAGCTCCTCAGCGCAACGTGGCGTCAACGCAACCATCTCATAGGAGAAGTGCGTGTAGTGCGCTGCCTGATCTGCATAGCCCAGGCCGCGAAGCGCCTCGATTACATTCGCCTGCGGATCGGATTGGCGAGAATCAATCACGTTATAGATAGCCTGTGCACCGCCAAAATGGGGATGTTCAGACTCGCCCTGTTCCGTCGAAATCCAGCAGAGATGATCCGGATATGCAAAGAACGGGTTGTATCCAAAATCGCGTCCCAGCAGCCCAAACTTCCATAGGTGATACGCAATGTCCTTACCAACATAGGTCACAGTTCCATTCGAACGAACGATAACCTTGGCGTCTTCATCCGGGCCGTCAGCGGCTTCCGTCTGCGCGGATCCTGCACGACGCATCACCCAGCAGCCATTGTTCTTACCTTCAGTCTCGAAATAGAGCACGCCTTTGGCTTTCAATTGTTCAAAAGCCAGGTTCCAGAAGTGCAGATGAAGAATCTCGCTCTCGCGCGGCAACAGATCGTACTCGATGCCAAGCCGCAACATGGTTTCTAGATGGCGACGCAGTACAGCAGTCGAAATCAGTTCACCGATCTGCGCCGCATCATTACCACCATGTTCAATCGCATGCAGCGTATCCAGCCTGACCTGTTTGCGTGCCTGCTTCTGGGTCTCGTCGAGGTCATACCACTGTGAAACGCGCGCATAGAGATCCCAGCAGTAGTAATCGATTCGCTCGCCCGTTTCTTTCAGTCGTGCCATGAGCGCCTCAACGTCACTCAATGACAAGCCTTCGAGATGCATGAGCCCGACAACGACATCGGCCACCTGCACGCCGGTATTGTCGATGTAGTTCTGCACATCGACTTTCTGTCCGGCGGCACGCAAAAGGCGCACAAACGTGTCACCCAGAATCGCATTTCGCAGGTGCCCCACATGCGCTGCCTTGTTGGGATTGATGCTCGTGTGTTCCACCAGCGAATGCATTGGAACTTCGAGTGCCGGGACGTCTGCGCCTGCGGCGATACCGCGTACCGCCCTTCCGCGGTCAAGCCGTGCATTGATATATCCCGCGCCCGCGACCTCAAATCCGGCAAAACCTTCAAGCGGTGATAGTTCCGCCACAATCTCTTCCGCAATTTTGCGGGGAGCTTTCTTGAGCTTGCGCGCAAGCTCAAAGGCGATGGGCAGCGCATATTCGCCGAACTTGATCTCTGGCGGCTGCTCAATGGCAATCGTATCCAGCTCGATCTGAAACTTATCGCGCAGAATCGTACGCAGACGTTGAAGCAGCTTCTTCTGTTCTCTTAAATACACGTGGGTTCACCGGAAAAGTAGAGCAGAAATTTCATGACGCTCTTGGTCAAATACCTGATTTTATTGCTTGATTCTATCAGGCACGCCGGTTTGACGCTGTCTGGCGCGCCCCCTAAGATGGAAACAGCGATATAGCTGAATTTTTGTCTACATCACGCAGCATTTTGCGGGTCGTATCGCGAATGGTTCCGTCCTTAGATGGCAAACTCAGAAAAGTTCTACCTGACCACTCCGATTTACTATGTCAATGC
>Ga0206835_1157_pt1 | contig 20573 bp, 20 predicted proteins | sample Alteio_BWOrgCont_31_FD_152853 | JGI IMG/M metagenome (GOLD analysis project Ga0206835, IMG submission 152853) | Enriched cells from forest soil in Barre Woods Harvard Forest LTER site, Petersham, Massachusetts, United States -... | ecosystem: Environmental > Terrestrial > Soil > Temperate forest >...
GTTGAGGCTAAACTTGCCTTTGCTATCGGTCGCGGTCGCGTTTTTGGTTCCCTTTTCACCAACCGTAACGCCGGACATTGGCTGGCCGGTTTCATCCATTTTCAAGTAGGCTGGTTTCTTTGGGCTTCACGGTAACAATCTTATTGTCAAGCGAAAATTCGAGATTTTGTCCCCGGAAGATTTGTGTCAGCACATCGGTGAGTTCTTCATTTTTAACGTTAATTGTGACGGGGTTACTGTTTTCAAGTGTCTCAGTTGAAAAAGAAAAGTCGTAACCGGTCTGTACCCTGATCTTATTGAAAACATCGATCAGGGTAACATTTTTTTCATTCAGCGTGACTTTTTGTGCAAGGCTCGTGGCTGCACTCACATGAAGGATAACCGCGATCAGGAGCAGGGTGGTGATTTTCATGATCAGCAGGAGTTTACGCATACGCCCGTAGGAATGCGGGTGCAAGCAGTTTTTTAAGTAAAAATTTGTATACATTTGTGTTCTTGGGTTGAGCGTCGTGCCAGCATTTTCCAGATCCTCGGCACTTCGCGGTTGATTAATAATTTAAATTATTGGTTATCCCTTGACACAAAGTCATCTGCTTCGCGGCGGGTGACTTTTTTCCTTCCAGGGCATAACGATCAGGGGTTTATTTTTTCGCCGATATCGTCACCCTCCTTCCTTCGATCTTAAAGTGTACTTTATTGGTAGAACGTTCCAATCCTTGGAGCACTTCGCTGATATGCTTGGAACGGGATATTTTGAGATAGAAGCCAACCTTTGGAATATTGCCCTGGTAATGCACCTCAATATTATACCAGCGGGCGAGTTGCCGCATCACTTCCGGGACTTGTTCGCCGTTAAAAACGAAATCCCCCTTTACCCACCCAGTCACTTGCTCCAGGTCAGCCTGCGCAACCGTCAGTCTGCCGCCGGTGATAATTGCCTGCTGCCCCGGAATCAATGCTTGGCTATTGACCTTGACGGCCCCTTGCACCAAGGTAGTGCGACTGTCGGCTTCATCATCATAGGTGTTTACATTGAACTCGGTACCAATATCCTCGATGACCTGATCTTTGGCTTTAATCGTCAGTGGAGCAGTTACATTATGAATAATCGTAAAATAAGCCTCACCGCTTAACAATTCGATATTATTGCTTTTGGTTCGGAAGTTTTCCGGGAAACGCAAGGATGAAGCCACATTGACCATCACCTGGCTACCATCTGCCAGTTTCAAACGGTAAGGCTTGCCGCCCGCAGGCACCTGTAAGGTGTCAAAGACCGCCTCGGTTTCAGCCGTATTGCTGTTCGTATAAGTCACCGCTTCGCCGGTGGTATGGATGTTCGTATTTGCATATTGCGCCAAAAGCCCTTTTCGGTTACTGTCCAGCTGCAAGATTTTACCATGCCCGGTTTTAAGGATCGCCTGCCTGCTGAACGGGGCGACATCGTTTTGTGCTACTTGTACGGTTTGCTTTTTATGCAGGATAAAAAAGCTGCCGATACCCAATGCGATCAGGATCGATGCGGCGGCAGCTATACGCGGCCAAACCGTTATTCTTCTTACCGGTACTTCCGGCTGATGGTCAATATAGGCGTCAATATCTGCCTTGATCGCCAGTTTTAATTTCTCTTTCTCATTGTCCTCCAATAAAGCCACGACATCCGCATCCGCCAGAAATAACTTATAATAGGCATATAAGAAGTCTTCTTCTTCGGCAGTAGCTTTCCCCGCTAGATATTTGGTCAGAATTGAAAGAAACTGTGCTTTTTCCATTTCGCTTATTTAGATACATGAGTATCCTGTAAGCGAAAGTCACACGAGAAAATAAAAAATTATTTGACTGAAAATCAGCAATATAACAATTAAGATTGTGCTATAAACGCGATAACGACCGCCAGGAGCGACGTTTTTAGGACAGAAACGGCGCGGGTGAGCTGATTTTGCACCGTTTTGCGGGAGATATTCAGTTGTTCAGCGATCTCCTCCGTGGACAGGTCTTCATGAAAGCGCATTTTGTAAATTGTCTGCTGGGCGGGTGGCATGGCGTTCACCAGCCGATCATAGGCAGCCATCAACTCCTTTTGCAGGGCATCCGCATCCGCTTCATTATAATAGGACCGTAATTCAACCAGCAGGTCAGGAATAGGAATGAATTTGACCTCTTTTTTGAGTTCGCGGAAAACATTATTACGTACTGCTGTAAACAGCCAGGTTTCCAGGTTGTCGATATGATTACCATCCCGATGCGTCCAAATGTGAATAAATACCTCCTGGGTTATATCTTTTGCTGCATCCGGGTTATGCAGTTTCTTGAACGCCTGGTTATAGACCCGATCCCAATGCCTGTCGTAGAGCAAGTCAAAAGCCGACCGGTCACCGTCCCGCAAGCGGTTGAGTAGATCAGTATCCGAATGGGCCGTTAAGCTATGCATCTGCGCGTACCTAATAAATCTCTAATTTACGAAAAAAATTATGGTACAAAGAAAACGAGCGATTGTTAATTAGATGTAAAACCAGAGGGATATTTTATAACGATTACATACTTAAACCCTGCGCTGGTGGTTGCTGTTCCTTTGGGATCGCTGCGTTTTGCTGTTGCTGCATGGCATCCTGTAGCTTCTGCCGCTCCAGTAAAGGAGCCAGTTCTGTTTCCACCAGTTCCCTGATCTCTGCCTTGACCCGCTCGTAGTTCTCCATAATATCTTCTTCCGTGACAATCCGCACCGGCGGGATCAGTTTATAGGCATCGGTTTCCCTTTTGATCGCCTCGTGGTTATTCTGTATCTTGCTGTGAAACAATTTCAATTCGATCTCGCAATCCGGGTCATCCGCTACCATACCCACAAATTCGCCTGATGATAAGGCGGAAACCCGCGACGCCGGTATCGCGTAGTCCAGTTGCAGCGATTTGCTGATTGACGTATCCATGCTGTTAATGGATAAGCTCGTGCGGTCCTGCATGATCTTGCCAAAACGCTCGGACAATTGTTTGGCCGTATCGCCAGTCACCTGCCCGCAGATGATATTACCGACGATATTGGGGATCACATCCGCCTGTTCCTTGCCATAATCCTTGCGCAACTGGCTAAAGTCCTGTACGGCAATCGTAGTTGAAACTTTATTGCTGCGGGCGGTCGCGATGAGGCTGTCCATATTATTGACATAGATGGTCGGGAACTCGTCAAAAATTAAACTTGATTTAAGCTGCCCGCGGCGGTTGGCCAACTTGACCATACGGGACACATATAAGGATAACACCGCTCCATACACCTGTTGCTTTTGCGGGTTGTTGCCCACGCAGACGATCTTCGGATCATCCGGGTTATTGATGTCCAGCGTAAAATCGTTACCGTTCAGCACATAATACAATTTGGGTGAGGCTAAACGGGCCAGGCTGATCTTGGCGCTGGCGATTTGGCCCTCCAACTGGTTCATTGCCCGGTTACGGTAAGCCGATACAAAGGGGTCTACCAGAATGGCGATCTCGCGCTCTTCCATTAATATGGGAAACAGCCGGTCATAATCCGTTTGCATGAGTTCAATAACATGCGGCAGCGTACAATACTTGCCGTCCTCGTATTTGCGTAAGTACCAAATAATGGCCGTTAAAAAATTAATGGGACTTTCCACGAAGAAATCACCTTGTTTTTTGATCCACTCCCTGTTTAAGCCCAACATGATCGTCCTTGCCGATTCCGAAGCATCGGTAATGTCTTCCATGCTTTCGGGGTACAGCGGATTGCACTGGTGCTGAATGTTGTCAAAGTCAATCACCCAAAAGCTTGGCTTCACTTTATAATTGCGCTGATACTTTAATAAAGCATTATAGGCGATGATGGAAAGATCGGGGTACTTGAAATCGTACAGGAATAGGGCAAAGCCCTTTTGGATATGCTGCTCGATGATATGCCGGATGACAAAATAGGATTTACCCGAACCCGGCGTACCGGCTACCAATATGCCACGAAAGGGATTGATGATATTAATCCAGCTATCTCTTATTTTACCTTTGAGGTTATATTTAGCGGGCAGGTTGACAGCATAATCATTTTCCAGCTTTTCTTCCTGCTGTGGGAAAGTTTCATTTTCGCGGTTGAACACATCTTTGGAAAGTACGGCTTTGAGCAGGCGTGATAAACGTCCGCCGCCGGTTAAGATCAATAAATAGCCTAAAGCTGTTATACCTATATATATGATAGCAATGACGCTGACTGTTGTACGCAGGTAGAATGACAAGACCGCACCGAAATATAGTAGTAGTCCTGCACCGATATAAATAGCAATGGTGTCGCGGCGTATCTTTTCATCCTTTTTGCCCTTAGCCCCTAAGATGGATATGACCAAAAACAGCAAAGCGGCTAACTTGGGCTTCCACAGGTTTTTAAACAATCCCATACGGGCCATATTACCGGCCAGCCGGTCAGTAATCGGCGCTGTCCAGTGCCATTGGTGGAAAGCCTGGTAACAGCAGATATAAAAATGGATACATAAAATGGCGACGCTGATCAGCCGCGTCATGTCGATGATTTTGCGCAGTGCGTTGATGTCTTCCCCGGTTTGCATGGCCTCTCCCTAACCCTCTCCAAAGGAGAGGGAACTTTATTAATAATTTGGTTATAAACTCAAGTCCTGGTCATGGCCTTTCTTTTTCCGTTTTTTGCGCGGTAATAAATTGCCCCCGGCTTCGTCTCTTGTGGGCATAAGCAAGGCTTTCAATAATGTATCGGTGCCGGTTTGTAGTGGCTGTAAAAGTGCGGGCCGCATTTGTTGTGTAGTTTCGCGGTGTTGGCGTCGTGCTTGTTCGTTGGCTTTTTCCTGCCCCAGCTTTATTTTTTCCGGCGTAGTGCCATTTTTTTGGCCGTTAGCATAGCGAAAACTGTCTTCCAGTCCCCGGTCAAAACCGAAATATTGGTCGAATACGGTTTCCCCCGATGCTTTAAAGGCAACCCGGTCGAACTGACCGACTTTTTTGGAGTGCTCCTCATTCCGGCCCCTGGATTTATTTTGCGGGCTGAGCTTGATCTTATTGGTCTTGTCCTTTCGGGATACGATGATCTGCAAGTGCATTTGTTCCCCCTCTTTGCGTTCGCCGTTCTTTTTCAATCCCTGCCTGACTTCTTTGTCCTTATAAGAGTAATAGCGATAATGCTCCAGCTTGCCGAACCAAACCAGGTCCTGGCTGCTGTTGATACCGGGACGTTTGAAGTTTTTGGCATACTCGTCCATGACCTTAGCGCCATATTCCTTTAGCTTTTCTTCTGCACCCTTTTCACCGTACTTTTCTTTCAGGAAGCGGATCTCTTTCTGGCTGGGGCTGATATTGACCAAGAAGAATTTGGCATCGTTCCGGCCCAGTTTGGCCACGTTGCTGTCAATAGCACTTTTAACTTCATAGAATTGAATGTCGTTCCGGTCATTGCTGAACCAATATTCGGGTTGCTTTCCCGGTTGTTCTTTAGCCGCGACGCGGTTCTCTTTTTCGAGGTAATGTACCAGCTCACGGCTGCTGCCTTTGTTGGCGGCGATCTCTTTGTCGGTAATATTGATATACATATATTATAGCATTTTAATTTGGGCCTGTGTTTTCCTGAGCAGGTCGTCCTTGTCGCGGGCCTGATCCCTTGCTTTGGCGTAGCTTTCGAGGATAAAGGCAAATTTGGCTTTAAGCACTTCTTTGGATTGCAGTAGCTGGCTGAACTGCTTGAGTAGCTCGGTTTGCTGCTTTTGTATCTGCTGGTTGTGTTCCAGTATTTGGGTGTTGAAGCAATCCAGTATTTTCTTTTGGGAGCCGATCATCCGGTCCATATCCAGCTTGACGGGGATAAGCAGCTCCTTTTCCTGGGTCTTGATAAAGCCGGTGAGGTTATGATGATTTTTGGCAATGATGGCTTTGAGCACTTCGTCGCCGGTGTCCAGCGGGTCTTTTTTGGTGCGGTAGAAATAATCCACCATCTGTTTGAATAGGTCGATTTTAGTTCGCCCGAATTTTTCAGACAGCTTAATGAGCTGGCTATCGGTTTCTACCGGAAAGCGGAGATTTTTAATATTGAGGTCTTCCATGTTTGTTCGTGTACTTAGTCGTGTACTTTTTTAGTGCTTAATTGTCTTGTTCCGGCTTTTCAGTACACCTGGAGTGTACTGCATACCCCGTTTGCCGGGCAAACTGGAAGCAAAGTCGGGGCGTGGCCCGACTTCGGCTTGCTCCATTTTTTCTGCGAAAAAAAGGACGGACTTTTAGCTGATTTCAGGCTCATTTTATTCACCTGAAATGTCAGGCAGAATGGTGATCTTATGCAGTGTTGGTTTGTCCCTGCCGTTAAGTTCGACCTGAATGGTTAAGCTACTGCCGTATGGCAGTTGGCGCACGTCTACATCATGTAAGTGGTAATTTTCTTCTTTATCGCGGAATACAGTCAGCCTGATTTTCTGGCCGGTTTGTCGGACGGTACAAAAGAGGTCTATGCCGGAAACTTTATTGGCCCATATCAAAAAGTCCAGTGTTACGCGATATTCGCCGGTCGGGATATCTTCTTTATGATAGCTATAATTACTTGGATTGTAGCCGGAGCTGATTGCTGTATTGAAAGCGAGTACATTGTGTTTGGTAGTATTCATGGCTCATTATTTTGAGCCAAAGGTGGGGTTGGATTGTTGGGGGAATTGCAAAGCCGGTTAGGGTGGCGTGAGAAAAAGGCTGATATTTTGCGAATTAATTTGCGTTAATTTATACTTCGTCCTTAGCCTTAATAAATGAAAGAACGTTTGCTTAATTTCTTAGTGGGTTCTGTACTTATCGTCGGTACCCTAATCGTGCTCGGTACGATATTTGTCTTTTTCCGACATGCTCACATTACGTTGTTTGGCGATATAGATGAAAAGACATTCGGCATTTTTGGAGATTTTATTGGCGGGTTTGTTGGAACTATTTTTAATATAGCCGTGACTTACTTGGTATGGATCACTTATAAGTCACAAAAGCAAGAACTTATTGATACCAAAGCACTGTTAACTAAACAAATAAATATTAGTTACAAGCCGGATGTATATATTAAAGACACCTATATAAGTACGAGCGTTTCTACATTTGCTAATGGCGATCCCCTTTCTATAGACGTAAGTAATAGCAGTGAAGATACTTCAAAAAGATACGAACATCTTTATTTGGTTAATATTGGAGTTGCGACAGCAAAAGATTTCAGCTATAGGTGGGATTTTAACCTTTCAGAGTGTCTTGATTTTATAGAACGTCATATCCAAAACTCGCCTATCAAATTTGAAGTGCAAAATGATGGCCATTGGCTCATGGTTTACACCAATGAGGATGATGCAAATTATTTTCAGGTATCCGGTTTATTTGAAGATTTACGCTTTGATATATTGCTTCCTTACCGTGATAATGCTGACGTGAAATCACTTAGTTTGCCTCTGCCTTATATTGTTCCCTACCTTATTGCATTTGAAGACGATTATGGCAAAGCCATTAGAGGCGGCAAAATAGAGTTGGTATATGACCAGTTTCCTCCGTTACTTCTCCGTATCGCTTATAAAGACTTAGACAATGAAGTTCATCAAAAGAGATTTAAGATAAAATTGGAATTTAACTTGGCATCGACAACCCGTAACGGCGATAAACATGAACGAAAATTTGAATTAAAAGTCAGTGGAACAGAAGTTCTCTCGTAAAGAAATTTCTAGTCAATAATCATAGGTAAAATGTTAGAAACTAAAGAAGATGTGTATCAGGGCCTATGGTTCTTACCTGGAACTGATATTAAAATTCAAGGTAGGTTAACTGTTTCAGACAACTTTATAGACCTTCATTTAACCGATCCTGAATACTATAGCTTTATCAAAACAGATAGTTTAGACGAACAACATTATCCTGTTATTTACGGTATAAGTAATCATAGGGAGCTTATTTCGCTATATGATTGCAGTGGTTTTAGCGGAGATTTTTCCGTTAAATATGTGCTATATGGCGATGAACATTTCTCGAATATTGAAAACTTAAAATTCAATGTAGTTAGTATCAGCCTACCGCTATTTGATAAATGGATAATTCAGAAAAGTTTTAATAAAGAAATAAAGAAAGGTGGCTTTTCTATAAATTATATTGAGCCCGCCTCTTTAGAATTTGATTTGACCGCTGAAATAAAGCTTACGGTTGATTTTCATTGTTATATCCCCAATACCGATAACAAGACAAAGATCATTTTAAACGAGTATTCGTCTATACAATTGATCAGTACTTCTGAAAATGGATTGTTGCTGACCGATTTTATTAAACAAATCGTATACCTCCAACAGTTACTATCCTTTTTATTTCGAGAGGGAGCTAATATCGATTATATACGGGTATATTCTTCGTTGACTAACTATAAAAATAACCGGCAGATGGGTATTATGCTATTTGGTTTATTTCCGTTTAATAAATATGCACATCCTGATTTAGCATTACATCCTTTGATAAAATATGACCTGATAAAGGAGGAAATCGGTTCAATAGTAAGTAATTGGTTCAATTTTGCTAATGCTGGTCAACATATAATTAATCTAATTCTTCAGGATTATTTCTACAGGGGTTCTTTTGATGAAAACAGATTTTTAAACTTAATACGTGTACTCGAGATATATCACACTTTTAAATTTCCTGGCACAAAATTGCCACCGGCAGATTTTAAAAAGAAAATAGCAGACATCATTGCTAATGTACCTGACGCATATAAAAATGAAGTAAAGGAGTGCCTTAATTTCAGCAATGAATTTACTTTGGATATGCGATTACAGGCGTTAGTAAAAGAATTGAATGGTATACAATTAGGATACGACTATAAGTTCGATGAAGATTTTATAAAAAAGGTGAAATGGTCAAGAAATTATTATACGCATTATAATCCCGCACTGAAAAATAAAGCCTCAACGGGTGAAGCACTGATGAAACTTACGGAATTATGCCGAACGTTAATTAATTTCCTAATATTAAAACATTTGGGGGTTACAGATGATAAACTTATAGAAACGTTTAAGTTTTATTTTGAAAATTCATATTACTCGAATTATTTTCTTTAAAAGGCTTCTATATTTGGTGACAATTAAAAAAATCCCACGAGCAGACAACGCCTGTGGGATTTTTCTAACTCACAACGAAATCGTTACGACATGCCTTTGGGACTTAGCATTTGCATATCACCGGCAGCAATAGCAGCCGGGAACATATCAAGCAGCACGTTGGGCTTCTCTGCAACGCCCCATTCTTTGAGTACAGCTAAACAATGCTCGTATGTTGCCTCATTGTTGCTGTAATAGGGTGCTGTACGGTCGTTATAATAGTGTTCGCTTGTTTCATGATTAATATAAACGTCCGGCTGTATTGGTTTGACTGCGCCACCAACAGACCTTTCCCAAATAGGGCAATAATCACGGTTGAATAGCACTTCCCGGCCATCCACACATATCCATTTGCCATAGGGAAGAAACAAGCGCATTGGTTTAAAATCGACTATCCGTAACTGCTTTTTCAGCACGCTCACTTCATGACGTCCGGCCAGGAACCGTCCGCCGTCAGAATAGCCTTCGACTACCTGATCCCTGGTATTGTGGTTAAAAACAACGCCCACTTGTTTATTGTGGTCCAGGCGAACAAATGTTCCGGCCCGTACTTTGCCTTTGAGACGATTTAGGCCGGGTGCCTTAATTGTTTTGGGCCATTTCTCCAGTGCTTTTAACGCCAGGTCGAACCGCTCATGCAGTTTGTCAAGCGGTTTACAATCATGGTAAGACCGATCAATGACAGCTTTGGCTTCCCTGAGCATTCTTTTTAACTCAGTTTGTCTTTTTGGTGCCGGCATTTCCCAGTCTAAATAATTGGACTTCCCGTAATAGATCTGGTTAAATTCCGCGTTGGCCAAGTCTGCTTCGTTGTATTCACAGCCGAGCCAGGTGTCCATAATGATGCGGATATCCTGTATAGCGCTTTTCGCGCGTTTATGATATTCGACTTCGCCTAAAAGTTCCTGTAACAATGTACCTACCCGCGTGTGGCGGCGTGTGGACATTTTTCGGTTAGGGTGCTGGCCAATGATTGCGCCCGTCCGGACATCATGGTAATCCAATACTGCCGGCTCCTGCGTTTTAGGTCGGCGAAGAGAGTCTTTCGCGGTCGGCTCAACTTTCCGATTATTAATGAAATTGTCCCAGCTTGCGTAGCCAAGCTCTTTTGCGATCAGGTTCAATGCTTCTGTATGGGTGATACCCGAAGATTTGCTTAAACTTCTTGCTTTACGTTTGAGGTAATCGGCATTATGGCCGTTGATTTTTCGATCCATCTTTTTCCAAACTCCCGAAAGAAAAACGTCACCTGCCTACCGTCTTTCGAAACGAGAAATTGGTTTCGATAGTCGATTTGTTGAAGGCGGCGCTGATACAGCTTTGCTAAGACAGGTGGCAAGCTTCCGCATTAAGCTTTGAACAAATATAATAAAAATGCATCATTTTTTATTATCATAGTAATTGATTATCAAAAAAAGCTTATGAGTGGAATAAAAAAATCGAAAAAATCGGCGGAAGAAATTGAGCTAAATGAATTTCTGCAACAAGTCAAAAAAGGGAATATGCCTTTGGAAGATATGGTGATCCGGTTATTTGACCTGGTAGTACCTCTATATCAGAAAGCTCGGCAATTGGATGAGCTGATAGCACAGTTAGCTCAACTTGCTGAGGTCAATCAAAAAATTTCAGATATACATACTTTGCATTTCTCCGGCAGAAATTTGCCCCAAAAATTCAGTCGGAGAGATCGCTTCATGGCGCAAATCCTATTGACACCAGCAAGGAAAATGTAAAAAATAATCTCGCGCCGCCATTTATGGCTTTACCTTGCCATGAAAGTTTTATTTAAAGTTTTGCTGCTTTTGAAAGCAGTTATGGAGGAACAGAACAACAAAATAACACCAGAAAAGGCCGCCGAAATATTGAGGAAAGAAGGCAAGGAAGTTACTATTGATGAAGCTGAAAAAATTTTGGATTTCCTAAAAAATTTAGCTAAAATAGTGGTGAAACATTATTTAAAAACCAATGAAAATAGCTGATTTATATATTCGTGTAAGTACAGATGAGCAAGCGGATAAGGGTTACTCGCAACGTGACCAGGAAGAACGTTTAAGGCGGTATTGTGTTTATCATTCAATTGAAATCAGAAACGTAATTTTTGAAGATCATTCTGCAAAAACATTTAACAGGCCCGAATGGAAAAAGCTTATATTGAATTTGAAGAAGTACAAAAATCGTATTGATATCGTGCTTTTCACTAAATGGGACAGGTTCAGCCGGAACACTGGCGATTCATATATGATGATTAGCATCTTGCGTAAGTTGGGAGTCGAGCCACAAGCCATAGAGCAACCACTTGATATGAGCATCCCGGAAAGTAAACTAATGCTTGCCTTTTATTTAGCGCAACCGGAGGTCGATAATGACCGTAGAGCCTTAAACGTGTTTTATGGTATGCGCCGGGCCAGGAAAGAAGGCCGTTATATGGGGCTTGCGCCAATCGGTTATCAAAATAAATCACACGAGGATGGCCGTAAATATATAGCGCCTAAAGAGCCGGAGGCATCAATAATCAGGTGGGCTTATGAAGAATTGGCCAGGGGTATTTTTAACACCGAGCAAGTGCTGTTGCAAGCACGTCAAAAAGGATTTACAGGCGCAAAAAGCCTTTTTTGGGTGGCTATGCGAAATCCGGTTTATTGTGGTAAAATATTTATCCCGCAATTTAAGGATGAAGAAAGCCATTTTGTAAAGGCCACTCACGAAGCTATCATCTCTGAAAATCTGTATTATATAGTTCAGGATGTGCTTGACGGTAGAAAACGTGAGCAGTACGCGCCGAAGATTATCGGCGACGACAAATTACCTCTTAGGGGTTTTTTGATATGCCCAAAATGCGGTAAGCTGCTTACCGGCAGCACCTCTAAAGGCCGCCATAAGTATTATTCCTATTATCATTGTTTTGGCAACTGTGCCCACCGTTTCAGGGCAGAACCCGTTAATCAATTGCTGCTTGATGAACTGGATCAATATATACCGCAGGCTGAAATTAAAAAGCTCTATGCGATACTGATAGCCGAAACCTATTATGAGCAGACTAAAGAAATTCAATTAGAAAAGAAACAGGTATTAGCGCAAATAAAAGAATACGAACAACGTCTGACCAACGCCCGTGATTTGATCGCGTCCAGGAAAATTGACGAAGATGATTTCAGGCCGATGAAGTCAGGTTATCTGGAACAGATTAATCGTTTAGAAAAAAAGCTCAATACGATATTAAATGATACGGATGATATCGAAGGTTTGTTAAATGAGGGCATCGAACGACTGTTAAAACTGGATGAGGGCTGTAAGAAGGGTGACCTGGGAGATATGAGGGGTCTTATCGGCAGAATTTATCCCGATAATTTAACCTATGATGGGTATAAACTTCGAACCGGTAGGGTGAATGAGATCGTTGAATCTATATACTTGATTAACAAGGAATTGGGAGTAAATAAAAAAGGACAAATCAGAAGCCATTCTGATTTGTCCTGTAAAGTCGGGATGGCAGGATTCGAACCTGCGGCCTCCACATCCCAAATGTGGCGCGATACCGGGCTACGCTACATCCCGAAAGGGAATGCAAAGGTAGAATTTTAAATTATTGATGCAAATCTTTTTTTCAAAGAATTTCCAAATTGATCCGACTCTTAGAAATCACCAAAAAGAACCCCTTAAGTAAGTCCCTCTGTCACAACAAAATGGAATAAAACACCTCCCTGATATGGTTGTAAAAAAAATAAAATATTTTTTTGAAGGCACTTGTAAAAGCGGATAACAACAGAAATCATACTCAATTTTGTTGTTTTTAATTAAAAAAAGGGGAATTACTTATTTATTCTCACACTTTAGGTTAATCAAAAACTCTAACCACTATTAACTATCTTTGTGCTTAAAGTTTACCTGATGTCTAAAAAGAAAAACAACTCTTCAATCAAACTGGTACTAACTCAAATGGTACTGGATGTGTTTGAACAGAATGGAAATACACCACTCAACTATAAACAAGTATCTGCAAAATTAAATGTTCGCGATCCCGAATCGCGCGAGATCATATTTGAAATATTAAAGGACGAAGCATTTAGCGGTGTATTAAAAGAACTTTCTCCCGGCAAATTTCAACTATTAGAGCTAAAAACTTTTATAGAAGGAAAAGTCGATTTAACAAATGACGGATCGGCATTTATAGTAACCGATGATGAGTTTGAGAGCGATATTTTTGTTGCCCCCCGTAAATTACGCAATGCATTAAACGGCGACCGTGTTAAAGTATATGTTTATGCCAAAAGTAAAGGTAAGCACAAAGAAGGTGAAGTAATTGAGATTCTTCAACGAGCTAAAACGGAGTTCACTGGTATTGTAAAGCTTAGTGAACGTTTCGCTTTCTTCGTGCCGGATGACCGCAAAATGATGCATGACATTTTTATCCCTATGAATCAGTTAAACGGGGCTAAGAATGGTATTAAAGCGGTAGCGGAGATCACAGATTGGCCGAGTGATGCAAAAAATCCTATAGGCCGGATAAAACACATTTTAGGTGCACAGGGAGAGAACGACACCGAGATGAATGCTATTTTGGCTGAGTACGGGTTCCCGTTATCCTTCCCTGCTGAAGTTGAACATGAAGCCGAAGAAATTCCTGAAGTTATTACCGAACAGGAAATTGCTAAAAGACGGGATTTTCGGGATATTTTAACTTTTACTATTGACCCCTTTGATGCAAAGGATTTTGATGATGCAATATCATTTAAACGCCTGGATAATGGTAATTATGAGGTTGGTGTTCACATTGCCGATGTATCACACTATATCATTCCTGATTCTGCTTTAGATAAAGAAGCACTGGACAGGGCTACGTCCGTTTACTTAGTCGACAGAGTGATTCCAATGCTTCCTGAGCGACTTTCAAACGGATTATGCTCACTGAGGCCTAAAGAAGATAAACTTTGCTTCTCGGCTGTTTTTGAGATAAATGAGGAAGCGCATATTATTACCGAATGGTACGGTAAAACTATCATTCACTCCGACAGGCGCTTTACTTACGAGGAAGTACAGGAAATTATTGAGGCCAAAGCCGGCGATCATGTTGATGAAATATTAAAGCTGAATGAATTGGCTTATATTTTAAGGGCGCGTAAGTTTAAAAATGGCGCAATCAGCTTTGAAACCACCGAGGTTAAGTTTATGTTGGATGCGACAGGCAAACCTACCGGGGTATATGTAAAAGAACGCAAGGACGCGCATAAACTAATTGAAGACTTTATGCTATTGGCCAACCGTAAGGTGGCAGAGTATGTAAGCAAATTAGGTAAAGGCAAACACAAATACACTTTTGTTTACCGTGCGCATGACTCCCCTAAACCCGAATCATTAGCGAACTTTGCCAAGTTTGCTGAACGTTTTGGTTACAAGATCAACACTAAATCGGATAAAGAAACCGCCAAGTCGCTCAACTTTTTGATGGAGGATGTAGAGGGCAAAAAGGAGCAAAACGTGCTTACGCAATTAGCTATCCGCTCTATGGCTAAAGCTATATATACCACCAAAACATCAAGCCATTATGGTTTGGCATTTGACCATTATACGCACTTTACCTCTCCTATTCGCCGTTATCCGGATGTAATGGTGCACAGGCTTCTATTTCATTATTTAAATGGCGGTCAGTCTGCCAATGCTGAACATTACGAAGAGCTGTGCAAACATAGCTCACAAATGGAGAAGAAAGCTGCTGATGCCGAACGTGCATCCGTTAAATACAAACAGGCTGAGTATTTACGCGATCAGGTTGGTAATGTATTTAGCGGCGTTATCTCCGGTGTTACCGAATGGGGCATGTATGTAGAGATCATCGAAAACAAATGCGAAGGCATGATACGCTTACGCGATATCTCAGATGACTTTTATACCTTAGACGAGAAAAACTATGCCATTATTGGTCAGCGTAAGAAGAAGGTTTACCAACTTGGCGATGAGGTGACAATACGGGTTAAAAACGTTGATCTTACTAAAAAACAAATAGATTTCTCATTAGTTCAAGACTAATTTATATCATATTACATGACTGAATTAAGCGATCTGCAGGCGATTATAAGTAACGCTGTTGATAAAATATCGTATCCTAAATATCCTGAACAATTATACGAGCCACTATCCTATATTTTATCGATAGGTGGCAAACGGATGCGCCCTGCCCTATTGCTAATGGCCTGCGAATTATTTGGCGGCGATATTAACAAAGCCATTCCACCTGCATTGGCTATCGAGGTTTTTCATAATTTCACATTGATGCATGATGACATTATGGATAACGCACCCCTACGTCGCGGTAAAACTACCGTTCATGAGCGCTGGAATAAGAATGTAGCGATCCTGTCAGGAGATGTAATGCTGATAGAAGGTTATAAGCTGATGATGCAGGTAGAAGACCATTTACTGCGCCAGGTGCTTGATATTTTTAATAATACAGCCGTTGGTGTTTGCGAAGGCCAGCAGATTGATATGGAGTTTGAAACACGCAGCGTGGTTGATATTGAAGAATACATCAATATGATTCGCTTGAAAACTGCTGTAGTGCTTGGCGGGGCACTAAAAATTGGCGCATTAATTGGTGGCGCGTCACAGGTTGATGCTGATTTACTGAGTGAATTTGGCGTACAATTGGGCATAGCTTTCCAATTGCAAGATGACATACTGGATGTATACGGTGACCCGGAAAAGTTTGGCAAACAGGTAGGTGGCGATATCATATCAAATAAAAAAACCTATCTACTGATCAAAGCACTTGAATTAGCTGAAGGAGAACTTGCTGCGGAGCTGAATGCTTTATTAAATGCTACCCATTTAGCGAATACTGAAAAAGTAGCTGGTGTAACCAACGTTTATAATGAACTGGACATCAGACAGCATGCTGATGCAGCCATGCAGACCTATGCTGATAAAGCTTTTGAAGCACTTAAAAAGATAAATTTACCTGAAGAACATAAGCAATACCTCCAGGATTTTGCCGACGGACTGCTGGTAAGGGAAAACTAAAACACAACTTATTACATGAAGAAAAGCCTATTCATCCTGCTATTTGCAGTTACCGCTGTAGGTGCAAAAGCACAAACGTTAACCAACGGTGGCAAATTAAGGCCGGAGCAGGCTATAATGGATATCAGGCATTATACGATTGCCCTAAACGTAAACTTTGAGCAAAAATCAATAGATGGCTATACGACTATTGATGTGATCATGGCGCAGCCAACCCGTGTATTACTTTTCAACCTGCTTGATTCGCTAGGTGTAACCAAAGTACTGGTGAATAATAAGCAGGAGTCTTTTGAATATAAAAACAACCTGATAACCATCAACCTAAATAAAACCCTTACAGCCGGAAAAGCAAGTGTTCAGGTATTTTATGGCGGTAAGCCGCACATAGCTCGTCACCCACCCTGGGATGATGGGTTTATATGGTCGCGCGACTCAACCGGGCATCAATGGATGGCGATAACAGCCGAAGGCGCAGGAGGAAAATTATATTTCCCGTGTAAGGATCATCCTTCTGACGAGCCAAATGAAGGCGTTGATATGTTTATTACAGTTCCTAAAGATTTAGTGGTAGCCGGACCTGGATTATTACAAAAGGTGACTAAACATGGTGATAAGGCCACATTTCATTGGAAAACCAATTATACCATTAATAATTACAGCATAATTTTTAATGTGGGTGATTATGCCGTAGTAACAAGGCAATACACCACCGTGGATGGTCATACCGTGCCAATACAATTTTATGTATTAAAGGAACATTTGGATAAAGCACAGCACCACCTGGATATTTTTGTAAAGACAATACACGAGCAGGAAAAGTATTTTGGAGAATACCCTTGGGCTAAAGAAAAAATAGGAATAGTTGAAACTCCGCATTTAGGGATGGAACATCAAACCATGAATGCATATGGCAACAAATTCCGTTATACTAAAGTTGGTGGTGAGGATTATGACGGGTTAATGCACCATGAGTTTGGGCATGAGTGGTGGGGAAATAAGGTTACAGCAAAAGACTGGGTCGACTATTGGATACATGAGGGTATCTGTTCGTTTGGCGATGCCTTATATATCAGGGAGTTTGATGGTGAAGACGCTTATAATAAGTTATTTCAGAATGATATTTTTCACATTGAGAACAAGACACCAATCGTTCAGCATGCTGACATGGACGAAGAAGCTGCCTATATAGGTGATATTTATGTAAAAGGCGCATTCTTTATGCATACGCTGCGCTATGTAATGGGTGACAGTCTTTTCTTCCCGGCATTGAAAAAGTTTGTTACCAGCCCTAAATATACTTATGACAACCTTGTAAGTACCGATGATGTAGAACAGTTTTTCACGCAGGAAGAAGGCCACGATTTAAAACCATTGTTTGATATGTACCTGCGCACAACAGATAAGCTGGAGATACATGTTAAACAAACCAAGCTTAATCAATATGTGATCAGCTTGCAAAATATTTCTATTCCATTACCTATTGATATTGCTACATCGGAAGGAACCAAACGCATGATGCTTGATCAGAAAGGAATCACCATTGTAAGTAATACCCTACCTGTTATTGATGCGCAGACTTTTTATTTAAAGAAGATAATAATTGAATAATAAAGATGAAAAGGGGGTTTCTTTTAGCAGCAATTTTATTTTGCTGTTTTTTAGCAAAAGCTCAAAAAAGTAGTATTCCATAGTTCAATGCCATCGATGACTGCCGAGGCCTTGCGTACTATAAAACTATCACCCAGATGGATACCAGCCAAGTACAAGGGTATATCAATCAGACATAGGTATACTGTCGCTTTTCGTTTTAATTGAACAAATTATTCTCCAACAAAAAAGCCCCAATCTTTTCAGATCAGGGCTTTAATATTTTATGCTTGTTGCTAATTACTCAGCAGCAGGTGCTTCTGTTTCTTCAGCGGCATCAGCTTTTTTAGCTTTAGGTGCTGCTTTCTTTTTTGGAGCTGCTTCTTCAGCTGCAGGAGCTTCAGCAACTGGTGCTGCTACTACTTTAGGCTCAGCTTTTGCTTTTGGAGCAGGTGCTGTTACTTCAGCAACCGGTTCAACTGCAAAAGGCAATACTGATACGTATGAACGGTTATCAGCTTTCTTTTTGAAAGTTACAACACCTTCGGTTAAAGCGAATAGTGTATGGTCACGACCAATACCTACGTTTAATCCCGGGTTGTGTTTGGTACCACGCTGACGAACGATGATGTTACCTGCAATTGCTGGCTGACCACCGAAAATTTTGATACCTAAGCGTTTGCTATGCGACTCACGGCCGTTTCTTGAACTACCAGCCCCTTTTTTGTGTGCCATTTTTAATATCTTTTATGGAGTTGCAAGCAACCCCCGTTAATTATAATGTTATACCTGTGATCTCTATCTTGGTGAATTGTTGGCGGTGACCGTTTTTCTTTTTGTAACCTTTTCTTCTTTTCTTTTTGAAGATAATTACTTTATCACCTTTTAAATGAGACACGATCTTAGCTGAAACTTTAGCGCTTTTCAAATCAGAACCTAATTTGAATTTGCCTTCGTTTTCTGCTAACAACACATTGTCAAATTCAATACTAGCGCCTTCATCACCTTGTAATCTGTGTACAAAGATCTGCTGGTCTTTTGCAACTTTAAATTGCTGTCCGGCTATACTTACTATTGCGTACATTGTTTGTTAATTATTGTTTTAAAATTCGAGGTGCAAATATAGGAGATTATATTTAAAAATAAAACCTATTTTAAACTTATTTCCCTATTCTCTTCATCAGCCAAAACCTTTTCTATTACTTTGATCATTTGCTCGTTGGCATCTTTCAGTTTTGGGTCACCATCAAACCCATCATCAAACATTACCGTTTTGCTCTTACGGGCATAATTAAACTGGATGTAATAATGTGTAGATTTTATCCCTTTTATCTTTAAGGAATCATTAATTTCCCTGTTTGGAAAATTCCAGAAGCCCAATTCTGCTGCTTTACGGTGCATGTATAATAAATCGTCGTTACGAATATGCAAGTGTTTTTTAATCAATGAATCATGATCATTCAGGTATTGGTACTCCCCGGTTCTGGAATCCCACTTGTTAACCAGGCTATCATCCGTTCCGTACTGAAATACGATGGATTTAAACTCGCTGAATTTATACGGTGCATTGCCTATCATCATGGAATAATAATATACACAGTATATTAAAAAGGGCAGCGCGATGCTCAATATCAGGAATGCTTTTTTTACTTGCTTATTCATTTATATCGTATTCTATTATTTACAATTAATTTATGCTGCTTCATTATTCAATTCCAGATCACTTTCGGTTAGCTCTCCCTCCCATTTACTTACAACGGCGGTTGCCATAGCGTTACCTAATACATTTGTTGCGGAACGCCCCATATCTAACAACGGATCAATACCTAGTAATAGTGCCAGGCCAGCTTCGGGAATGTTAAACATGGAGATAGTACCGGCAATTACCACCAGTGATGCACGAGGGATGCCAGCCATGCCCTTGCTGGTGAGCATTAATATCAGCAACATGGTAATTTCATGAATGAACGATAGATGAATACCATAGGCCTGGGCTAAAAAAACCGATGCAAAGGTCATATACATCATCGAGCCATCTAAATTAAAAGAATAGCCTAATGGCAGTACAAAGCTCACAATTTTGCTATTACAGCCAAATTGTTCAAGCTCTAATAATAATTTAGGATAAGCGGCTTCGCTGGTTGAGGTACCGAAGGCCACCATCATGGCATCTTTAATACGGTTTACCAAGTTAAATACCCGGGTTCTCAGTACAAAGAATCCTGCTAAAACTATAATCAGCCATAATATCAGCAGCGAAAAATAAAACTCACCAATAAATATAGCATAGGTTGATAATACACCTAAGCCCTGTTTGGCAACTACAGCGGTTATGGCACCAAAAACTGCAAGAGGAGCTAATAACATTATATAACCTGTTATCTTAAAAATAACATGCGCTATAGCATCCATTGCTTTTATAACGATATGCCCCATATCGCCTATTGCTGCTGTTGCGATACCAAAAAATAAAGAAAACACTACAATTTGGAGCACCTCGTTATTAGCCATCGCTTCAAAGAAACTTCGGGGTACCACGTGACTGATAAAATCTTTTAGCGTGATTCCGGTTGCTTTTATGTCAGTACCTAAGTGGCTATCAGGCAATGCGAGGTGCATTTCTACACCTGGCTCAAAAAAGTTTACCAGTAGCATTCCCAGTAGTAGTGATACTAATGTCGCACTTAAAAACCAGAGCAATGTTTTCCCACCGATTCTGCCGACTGCATTAATATCACCCAATTTGGCAACACCAACTACAAGTGTAGTAAAAATCAGCGGGCCGACGATCATTTTAATCAGTCTTAAAAAAATATCGCTTAAAATGGTGAAGCCCTCCAGTTTATCATCCCGTAAGGAATCATTGGT
>Ga0206835_1126_pt1 | contig 20417 bp, 14 predicted proteins | sample Alteio_BWOrgCont_31_FD_152853 | JGI IMG/M metagenome (GOLD analysis project Ga0206835, IMG submission 152853) | Enriched cells from forest soil in Barre Woods Harvard Forest LTER site, Petersham, Massachusetts, United States -... | ecosystem: Environmental > Terrestrial > Soil > Temperate forest >...
AAAGCCCGTCTTTACCTCCATTAGGCCGTGATATTTCTGACTTATGCGAACTCAGGAAGCAACTGGGAGTTATGCCAGATACGTGGGCGTGGGATTTCACGTCGTAGCGATTGCGTTGATCAGTCTTGGCATGCTGCAGCAGGTCGTGATTGCAGAGGCACAGGGAAGGCCGAAGAAACCGGTGTGGTGCGAGCAGTTGCCGCGGCCAGAGTACTCGAAGCTGAAACGGGTGCCTATCGCGGACACCTGGTTCGAGGTCTACATTGTCGCCCCAAGCGTGTATGCCATCTACGAGCCCCACCAGTCCGAAGAGACGATTGGATACCTGATCTTGGGGAATGCGCGGGCGCTGTTGTTCGATACGGGGATGGGCATCGGTGACCTGAAGGCGTTGACATTGAAGCTAAGCAAGCTGCCCATCATCGTCATGAACAGCCACACGCATGATGACCACGTGGGCAATAACTGGCAGTTCGATACTGTCTACGGCATGGACACCGAGTTCACGCGACACAACGCGAAGGGTTCGAAGGATGATGCGCAGGCGGAGATTGCGCCGGGCGAGATCTGTGGTTCGCTGCCCATCGGATTCGATCGCGGGGCATACGCGACGCGGCCCTGGAAGGTCACCAAGTGGCTAAATGACGGCGATCGCATCGACCTGGGCGGAAGAACCGTCGAGGTGATAGCCACACCGGGCCATACGCCGGACGCAATCTGCCTCTTCGATCGCGCCAATGGACTGCTGTTCACGGGTGATACATATTATCCCGGCACGATTTGGCTCTACCGACCGGAGACGGATCTCACGGCCTATGGCAAATCGGTGCAAAGGATAGCTGCCTTGCGGCCTCAGGTGAAGATCGTTCTCGGAGCACACAACGTGCCCGTAGCCCCGCCGAGCGTATTGGAGGATCTTGCGGCCGCGTTCGCCAGGGTTCAGGCCGGACAGGTACAACCAAAACCAGCGGGTGTGGGCAAGGTGATCTATCAGGTGGGTAACATCTCGTTTCTGATGCGGCCGCCGACCGATGCTCGATAGCGGAAATGCTTCTCGTGCGACCGTAAATCACGGTTCCGAAGCATCGCGGGCAAATCCGGAAGCTTCGAGCCTTGACTAGCGCTTCTCCGGCGAGCAGATCCTGATACCGTCCGGGCCTTGTTGGAACTACGGAGGTGGCGCCGAGCATGCATCATAGCTCAATCAGGTCGAACGCTGGTTTCACTGGCATTCGACCCGATTCGAGCATCTAAATGTCGCTAAGGATGGTTCTCGAGCGCCGTATTCTTGCATGACACCGGGCTGTTGATGGGATTGCATCTGGCTACTGCTCCATCCGGCAGGCTCACGGAATACCCGGTCCACGTCGAAGGTTCGGATGCGGGGTAATCGGTACTGAGGAGTTGCGCTCCGCTGGCTAGAGCCGATTCGCGTTGCGCTGTGCTGTTGCTTCGCGCCTCTTTGGTGTCGGCATCGGTGCGCGTGCGCACAAGATAGCCCTTGCGGACAAGCGCAGCGATCTCCTCCTGCGTGCCATCGTTCTCTTCAATAAAAGCGCAATCAGGTTCACCAGGCTGCGCGTTGGTGAAGATGACCCGACCGCGTAGCGCGGGATGTCCTTCGAGATAGACAGGGCCCACAGGGCGCTGATCCATGAGAAAAACGATCTTGCCCCGCGCTTCATCTAAAGTAGGCCAGCCATTGTTCAGAACGGCCTCTTCAAGCGTTGCGTGGTTCCCGCGAACATCGTCGGGCGTAATCAACTCCCTTGCTGAGAAGACGGAGCGAATCTCGGCGTCGAGGGCATCAAAAGTCGCGGATGTAAATTTCTCGGTTGTTGTCGCGTGGAACTGCGCAGGCAGATCGCTCTGTTTCGTTTCGACCAGAATATAGATGGGCAGATGACCTGGATGCGCCTGGGACCACTTGCGCACGACCTCCAGGCACGCGGTGAAAGGCTGGCAAGTGCTGCGGTAATCATAGTCCTGCACGTGCATCACTTTGAAGCCGGGTTTCTTCATGATGCCGTCGGAATCAAAGGGTGGGTCGGCGGGGAGGCCGGCCTGCGCGACAAGTTTGGGTCCCAGCGGATCAGCGAAGCGTCCACCTTGGCTATCGGCGTAGACATCCAGTTCGATCTGGCGCACACCTGAATCCAATTGTTGATCGAGAGGCCGGTGCCGATATTCGAATGCCTGGTATCGTTTCGGGTTCTTCTCCATCATCAGCTTTGCTTCACTTGGCGCGATCCCCGCGTGATAGCTGTTATGGGAGCCGATCACCTGAATTTGATTCATCTTTACAGAATCATTTGCAGTTGTTTGCCGTGCAGCGAAAGACTGAACAATGATGGATAGAGCAGCAATGCATAGAGCAATCGACTTGTTTGTAATCACTAAAATGATCTCCAAGAAAAAGACTCGTTTATCGTCGGACAATTAACTTCCGGCAAGCCTGTGCTTGCCGGGTCAGGGTTTCTTCGCTCGAAAGAGTGGATTAAAAGGACAGGCGCAGAGCTAACTGCACTTGCCGGGAGGGATAAGCATTCGCTGCAGTGTAAGTGCCGAAACTTGCACCATCGGTCACTGCAGTGTCCGGATACTGGAAGTTAGTCGAATTCAGGACGTTGAAGGCCTCGATGCGAAACTCCAGGTTCCTATTCTCCGACCATAGTTGCTCGGACTTGTGCAGCGCGAGGGTAAGCTGCGCGAACGCAGGCCCGCTTAGGTCATTGCGTCCCGCATTGCCAAAGTATTGGCTGGGCGACGGAACACTTACCTGGCTCGATAACAATGTACCGCTGAGAGCACCGTTAGTCTTCACATAGTTTGACTTGGGCGCATAGACCGCCTTCGCCGTGCTGACCAGGTTGGGGCGCACCGAGTAAACCTCGCTCGTACTCGACACGACATACTGAGCTGATGGAGTATAGGTCAGGTTGATCGGCAGACCGCTCGTGACCATGTTGATCGCCGTAACCTGCCAGCCTCCCAAGATTGCCTGCTGCCACGCCGGAGCATTCTGCCCGAACATCTTGCCCTTTCCAAAGGGTAGGTCTGCAATGATTGACAACGTATTATTCAATGGCTGGTTATAGCTCGACGGGCCGCGGTCTCCCGCTGGATTGTAAAAGTTGACTAGCGCGCCGTCGCCGCCATACGTCTCCAGATCGGCCGAGGCGTTGTTGATCGCTCTTGACCAGGTAAACGAGTTGATCAGGAAGATTCCGTTGCTGTATCGGCGCTCCAGCTTGGTCTGCAACGAGTTGTAGAGCAGGTACCCTTGGGGCAGCGCCGTCAGAATATTAGTGAAGGTCGGAATAGGCCGCCGCTGCTGCTGCGTAAGGCATCCAATGCCCGAGTTGCAGCTCACAGGTTCGGTCGCGCCCTGGTTGAAGTCGGTCAGAACAGGGATGTGTACTCCGTGGTTGCCAACATAGGAGACCTCAAGCGTTGTGTTCTTCATCAGCTCCCGCTGCACGGTTAAGTGAAATGCCTGCACGTACGCCGCCTCGAAGCTCTTCGGGATGTACCGCGTCTGCGCTGCCAGTGTCGAGAAGTTCTTCGCCGAGGCAAAGTTCGTCTCATAGCCGGACTGCGTGGTGCGGAAACACGTGGCGGGGTTTTCGGTCGGCGATGTGCACGGCTGCTGGGTGGCACCACTTATCTGGTAGGGCGGGGTCTGGTTGATCGTCGCATCCACGATGTATGGGCCGTTGTAACCGAGTGTGCTCTCACCCCCAAAGCGGAAGTAATGCATAAATCCGATGCCATAGCCGCCCCGTAGAACGGTCTTGAAATTCACCTGGTAGGCAAAGCCGAAGCGGGGTGCCAGGTCCTTCTTGTCGATATTGATGAGCGACCGGTTGTACAACGACCCGCCGGTCGCCTGTACGAGCGTATTGGTCGTCGGGTCAAAGTTCGCCAGATGGTTGTTCTGCTCCCAGTTCGGCGTTACCAACTCATAGCGCAGCCCCATGTTGAGTGTGAGCTTGTCGTTGAATTTGAAGTCATCCTGGAAATAGCCCATGTACCAGCGGCGCTCGTAGTTGATGGTCGCCAGGTTGTTTAGCTGATAGCTGTTGCGCGCTCCGACCAGAAAGTCCGCAAGGTTGTATGCCTGGATATGTACGGCGTCAGTCGCGTTGGTTGCTGTGGTGCGGCTAAACTGCCCTCCGTAGAAGTCTTCGCCGAACTGCGGGTGGAAGTCCGAGATGGCCATGTTGAAATAGCCGTATTCGCCTCCCATCTTTAAGCTGTGGCGGCCTTTCACAATGCTGTAGTTGACTTTGGGATTGGCGTCGTAGGGATTGGTGAATTGTGGGTTCGTCGTCTGCCGTCCGAACTGTGAAAAGCCAGTGACAGCCTGGCTATTGAGACCACCAGTGACGGTCGGATCAGTCGGAATGTTCGGAATGTTGAAGTCAGCTAGCAGGTTGTCGGCCCCGATATTGACGGGTGCCTTACCACTCTTCGTCCACGTAAGCCCCAGCCGGAGCTGCAGAATGGAATTCGGCGTAGGGGTGAAGTTATAGCCGCCGGCAATCTGCCGCGTGTACGCGTACAGCGTTCCGTTGCTGTTTCCTCCAGCCAGCCCGGGAATGTTCGGCGCCAGGAAGTAAACCCATGAGCCCTGGCTGTAGCGCGCAAAGGCCGTCGACCGCGGACTGAGGTAGGCATCCATGCGACCATCGCCCTTGTTCACATTCTCCGTGTTGGCAGGAGTCGAGACGAAATTGCTCCCGCCCGCGGCGACGTTTGTGTTCGGCGTCGCGTCCGCCTGCAGGATACTTAACACCCGGGATGCGAATGGACTCTGGTCCGCGATGGGGATCACGCCGTTCGGGTACTGCTTGCCCGTGATCGGATTCTGCAGGGGAATCGGGTTTCCTTTCGCATCTGTAAAAATTCCTTGCGCCTGTGCAGCGGTCGGAACCACAGCCGTCTGAATGGAGTGGTCAACGTGACGCAGACCTTCATAATCGCCAAAGAAAAAGAGCTTGTCCCGCTTGATCGGACCACCCAACGTACCACCGAACTGGTTCTGCACCAGCGTCGGCTTCACGCCGGTACCGATGAACGGGCCATATGCGTTCAACACCGTGTTTCGGAGATAGTTATAGGCAACGCCGTGAAATTGGTTGGTGCCGCTGAGGATCGTCGCGTTGATGATGGCGCCGCCGGCCCTGCCATACTCGGCACTGTAGTTGTCCGTCTCAACCTTGAACTCCTGGACAGCGTCAGGCGAAGGAATGATCGCCTCGTTCGAATAGCCCTGGTTCGCACTCTGGTACGCATTGTTGTCGATTCCGTCCAACTGGAAGTTGTTCACCATCGAATTCAGGCCGTTGACGTTGTAGGAGGCGTCGCGGCTGGGCAGTGAGAGCACTTCGAGCAGCGACTCGCGCACACCCGGAACGAGCGTCGAAAGATCGGCGTAGGAGCGTCCGTTGAGCGGTAGATTCACCGTCTCTCGGGACCCCACAGTTTCGCCGCGGTCGCTGGTATCGGTCTCAAGTTGGCTCGCGGCCCCCGACACCGTAACCGTCTGTGTGTTCCCACCCAGTTTCAGCACGAGCGAAACACGCTGCCTGGCCCCCACCGTGACCGTGAACCGATCTGTCTGGGACGTCTCAAAACCGGGTGCGGCTACCGTAATTGAGTAGTCGCCTGGCAATACGTTCGTGAATTCGTAATTACCAATCCCGTCTGTCTGTCGGGTGACGCTGACGCCCTTGGTCAAATCCAACAACTGAACTGTGGCCGACGGCACACCAGCTCCTGTCGGATCATTGATGGTTCCAAGCACGCTCGCGGAGTCAAACTGAGCCTGGGCGAACGGATGGCTCAGCAGGAGAATCGCGAACACTGCAACGAATGCACGCGCAGAATTCCAAACAATCTGAGGGAAAAGGGCGGGCGGATTGGGGTGTCCTGAATAATTATGGTTGCGTGACATGACTGCTTGTTCCTCGCTCCGGCATTGCGGTGTGAAAAATCGCATGCTAGGCGAACTCTAGCGATTGGCGTTTCGGTCCGCGCAGTCAATTCGCAGCAGCAGCCGTGTTAAACGGGCTAAACCATTCCCGATGTCTCATTTACCTCTCTTTAACGATGCAAATCCCGGGAGCTTTTTATCATTGTTAAACGGTGTCCACACGAGGATAGAGCCTCTGAATGCCGTTTATCGGCTGTTCATCTTTAGGGTGTGTACTAAGAATCAGATTTCCCCTGTCTGAAATGAATGAAAGCGCCCCCCATATTGAGCCTCATCCTGCGATCATGGAAGACCCCCGATGGGAACTGGTGGAGCGAATCGTCGCGTCCCCCTCTTTCGTAAAGTCTCCGCGCCTGTGCAGCATACTTCTCTTTGTCTGCGAGCTTTCACTCTCTGGACGCAACGATGAGATCAATGAGCTGAATATCGGCGCGACAGTCTTTGGAAGAGCTCAGAATTACGACCCATCAATAGATGGAATCGTCCGCTCCCATGCCAGCCGGCTGCGTCAACGGTTGGAGCAGTACTTCAACGAGGAAGGCGCACACGAAACAACTCGCCTATCGATTCCAAAGGGTGGCTATGTCCCCGTGTTCCAGCAGAAGACGCCGTCTTGGTCGGCGGAAGAAATGGAACCCGCGGCCTTCTTTGCAACTGCCGATCATGCTGCCTCGATCCGAGAGAGCCTGGTTTCAAGCAGCGAACGCCTGAATCGCCGGGCTCTCTGGATCTTGAGCGTGGCGCTCGTATTGGCTTGCGCCTGTATTGTCTATCTGCTGGCCGCTACTCGCTTCCACCCAGGCAATCCGCAAAATCAAGCGGCAAGGCACCCGTTTTGGAAAAGCTTCTTTTCCGTGGACCATCCCACGCTCGTGGTTTGCTCTGACACCGGCCTGACGATTCTCGAAAATCTCACAGGGAGTGAGGTTAGTCTGGCTGCTTATCTCGACGGCGATTACCGGACCCATGTGGCTACGACTGTGGGAGCCACCTCTCAGACTGCCCAGATCCTGGCCGATCATCGCTACACCTCGATTGTGGATACAGAAATCGTATCCCGCCTCTATCGCATTGCCGGCGTCTCTGCCAACGGAATACAGGTTCGGTACTCGCGCGATGTCCGCCCCAATGATCTGAAAAGCGGCTCGGTCATTCTATTGGGAACCCAGGAAGGCACACCATGGATCGAGCTATTCGAAGATAAGATGAACTTCCTTGTGCGGCACAATCATCAATGGGGATCATTCTCCGTACTCAATCGCGCGCCGCGCGACAAGGAGCTGGCCCGCTATGACTCGATCCGGTCGGACCCTGCGCACAAAATATATGGGATAGTCGCCCTCCGGCCTAACTTGGGCGGCTCCGGACAAATCCTGATCCTCGAAGGTACGTCTATGGCAGGCACAGAATCCGCTGCGGACTTTGTCTTTGACGACACCCGCTTCCTGCCTTTTCTCGACAAGATTCGAAGGTCAAACGGTTCCCTGCCGTATTTCGAACTGCTGCTGCAATCCAACAACATGAACGGCAACGCATCCCACTCCGAAGTCGTCGGCTACCGGACATCCTCCGATTGAACGGGCTCTCTGAAACAAGAGGGCGCAGGGGAGTTTTGCGGTTATCAAGCCTCATCGGACTATCATGATCCATGCGTTTCTTATGACCCACGATAATTCGCAGTTCCAAAATACGGTACTTGTGGTTGGGTGTTCAGACTCGTCCGTGACGAGTGTGGTGTCGACAGTTCTGTCCTCATGGAAGCTGGAGTGTGCGCGGGATAACGATGAAGCGCTCGCACTGGTGGAGAAGTCCGCTTTCGACCTTGTTATAGCCGAGCAGGCCAGTTCAGGCAGGGAAGATGTAGAACTGCTTCGAAAGGTACGGCTGGTCAGGCCACATACTCGTTTCATCATTGTTGCGGACAGGAGTACGCCTGCGGACGTGATTGCCGCGATCCGTGCGGGAGCTTTCAGTTATTTTACAAAGCCGCTTTCGACACAGGCTATGGAGGAAGTGCTGCAACTGGCGATCGAGAGTCCTGCCTGGGATGAGGGGATTGAAATGCTGTCCGGGACGGATGCGTGGATACGTCTTTCGCTGCGCTGTGACGTATCCACGGCCAATCGCCTGCAGCAGTTCGTTCGCGAGTTCCTGAATTTGCCCGAACCTGACCAAGACAAAGTGGCGATAGCGAGCAGAGAAATGATGCTCAACGCGATGGAGCATGGCGGGAAGTTTGATCCGGAGCGGCGTATCGAGATTGCCTATCTCCGCGCGCGTCATGTAGTGCTCATCCGCATTAAAGATCCGGGCGAAGGATTCTCTTTAGCGGACAATCTCGATACAGCTGCGAATAACCCGCAGGATGATCCTTTGCGTCACCAGAGGCACCGCGAGGCGCAGGGGCTTCGTCCGGGTGGATATGGAATTTTGCTGGCTAAGGATCTGGTCGATGAGTTGTTTTATGGAGAAAAAGGGAATGACGTGCTGCTCATCAAATACATCAATGATGAGCGTAGAGGGTCGGCTCCTCCACCGCTTTGAACACAGCCCTGTGGTCTTCATGCAACAAGACCATTATGCTCTCTTCGAAAGAGTTGCTTCTGGGTAGCTAGTGGCTCGCCAAACGCTCCACCTCGTTAACGACGCGGAAGCTAACACAGCTGGCGGTTGCAGGTTTTCATTCGTCAGACAAGCAACGCTTGAACCGGACGGCGGGGGCTCGCGTGCGCTGACAGGGTGGGATAGCCCATATAGAAAACAAAGGTTGGCTGCCACGTGGGATCACCGGTGATTTCGTTAAGCAAGGCGATGCGGGTAGGTGGTTTGCCCAAAGCACGCTCATGGTCCACCATTTCCACTGCCTCGTTACAGGGACGCGCGGCTAGACCACGGGCGGTCGCTAAAAGGTGGGCGCGCTGCCAGATTCGGCCTGCCTGCAAACACTGCTCCTGCTCGTAACGGTCGCGCACGGCGATAAATCCGATCAGCGGCGCGCTGAGCATCAGATTCAAATAGCCATTCTTCTCGCTATGCGAGCCGGCCCACCGCAACATTCCTGGTGTCATCATTTTGACAACCGCGTTGGCGATGGGAGGCAGGCCGAATGCGTCAGTAGTCAGGCCGTCGCGATCTTCCTGCACGGAACTCCATTTCATCCGGACCCAGCGTTCACTGCCACGCCGGACGTCGGGATCGGAATAGATTTCCGTGTTCGCGGCTGAACTTACTTCAGCGATCCTTTTTCGATCGGCTTCGGCGGTGAACAAAAACAGCTTCACATCCGTGTCGTCGCCCGGTAGACGGCCGAGCGCTTCCAGGAAATCTGGCGGGATCGGCTTATGCGGATCGTAAGGACCGCGATTGGTGTGGCGACGCGGAATGGCATTATACAGTTCACTCTCATCACGTTTTCCAGACGCGAGATCTACGCGGGCCACGAGCCGTGGTCTGAGATCGGCAGGAATCCCCTCAAGCTTCCCTGGTTGGAGCGTCGCAATGGCCGCGTACCCGTTGGCAGGCGCGGCGAGCATCAGGTTCTCCAGCGCGCAACCGATGCCAATATGTTCTTCGCGGAGATAAGGATCGAGTGCGCCGACGTTCCTCTGGGTATCGATGTGCAACTCGATCGAAGAATCGTTGACCTTGAACAGCCAGGGTTGGGTGTTGTGCGGGCTGGCGGCGAGAATGGCGGCGCGTACAAGGGCGATCGGGCTGTCGTTTGTGTCGCGCCAGTTTTTCCAAGGCTCGTATGCCGGTCCTTCACCGACACTGAAGACGCCCTGATCGTAGGCGCGCCAGACACCGCCGCCCACGACAACGACTGTGACGACTCCTGCGCCCTTGAGGAACGATCTGCGCTTCACGGACCACCTCGCTGAGCCTTCTCCTGCGAGCCACAGCTTCACTGAAGATATACGTTCGGCCTTGACATACCGTTCCCCTTTTCAATATCCAATGCTCGCGACTAAGCCTCAAGAAAAAGGACCAGTGGCTCTGAGAAAAGAGCCACTGGTCCAACGCTGCCAGAAAAGTTTGAAGTCAAAACCTATGGTGTTGGAACCGTCACAGTCACGCTATTCGACGGACCGCTTTGCGCGCCACTGGAATCGACGCTTTCAATGTAGTAGGAATAAAGCGTTCCACTCTGGACTGAACTGTCCACGTAGGACATCTGCGCAGTAGAGGACAGCATTTGATACGAACTACTGCTGCCCGATGACCGGTAAATGTTGTAACTGGTCACCTGAACCGGCGAGTTGCTGGGTGCCTGCCAGGCGAGATTTACGACATGCGAACCTGTGCCGCTCAAACTGATTATAGAAGTCGGGTTTGTTGGCGAGGTGCTGTTGATCGTCAGCGCGCCCGTCACAGCGCCGCCGGCTGTGGGCGCAAACTGGACATTGAGCGTCACCGCCTGATTGGGACTCAGCGTTAAAGGAAAGGTCGCCCCAGAGACTGTGAAGCCCGCGCCGCTGATTGTGGCCGAGTTAATTGTCACCGGCGCCGTGCCGCTCGCCGTGAGCGTTACCGGCAGCGTCTCGCTCGAACCTTTAACCACATCGCCGAAAGCCAGACTGGTCGTGCTCACGGTCAACGTCCCCACGTCGCTGGGTGCGAAGTAGCCGGACAGGTCGAGGATAAGGTTCGTGGAGTTAGAGGAATAGGCATCGACGCTTCCGTCCGTCGTCGGCACGATGGCCATGTTCGACATGATCGCTCCGTCGGCTGCGCTCAACGTCGATACCACGGGCTGCGTTTGTCCATCGGGCCAGAGGGTCAGGTAATTCAGTCCACCGTCAGGCACAGCAGTCGCGTTAAAGACGTATGCCTGCGCCGTCGACGGCGGAGCGCACGTGCTGCCCTCGACATTTACCTTCAGGACTCCGCTGAAAGCTCCCGCGCCACTGCGTGTATCAATCACCCTGCAGGGAGTGACCGTATAGAGTGACAGCCCTCCTGTTACCGGCGGCGCGAAATAGCCATCAATGTCAAGAACCACATCCGAGGCGTTGGTCACATGCACGGAAATCTCGCCGCTGGTTCCGGCGGGTACAATTGCCGCGTTGGCGACCTCCTCGCCCGTGGGGGAGTTCAGCGTCGAAACCAGAGGCCGCGTCCCTCCAGTAGGCCACGTGGTCAGATACTGCAAGTCGCCCTGGGGCACCGCAGTCACGTTCAGAGAATATGCCTGCGCGGTTGAGGGAATGCCACAGCTGCTGGATTGCACCGGGAAGGCTCGGCTGGTCCCAGCACTCAACGTCGGCCCGCCCAGAGGCCCGGTTGCATTGCGCGTGTCTGCGACGCGGCACTGGGTGAGTGGATAGAAGGCCAGGGCCGACGTTGTCCCTGAGGGCACAAAATAGCCGTTGATGTCGAGGACCACCTGAGTCGAGTCGGTCACATATACGTCGACTCCGCCGTTGGTGCCGGCGGGGACGATCACGGCATTGCCCTTGACTCGCCCATCGGAGTTCAGTGTGGAGATTGGAGGCTGACTTTCTCCAGTAGGCCACACTGTCAGGTATCCAAGTGGGCCGCTCGGTACCACGGTGACGTTGAGCGAATAGGCCACAGCTGTCGAAGGAATGCTGCAGGCGCTCTGTGGGATGTTGAATTCACGCGTGCTTCCGGCGCTCATTTCCGGTCCGCCAAACGGCCCAGTTGAATTGCGCGTGTCTGCGACGCGGCATGGGGACACGGGAATGAACTGCAGCGCTGTGGATGGCTGGGGGGATGTTTGTGCATGTGAGGTGAAAGGAGTGAACAGCATTGCTGCGAAGAGAAAGAGGCAACCTATCCTGGTCGAGACGTGTCGAGGCATCGACGTTGTCCACAATGGGAGATATTCACTTCGGTTGCGCATGATGGGGGAGGTTGTAATCATGAGCTTTATCCTTTTTGTCTTTGGGGCAAAATATGGCTGGTGAGTGGCCAGGTTAGAGGAGGACACTTCGGACGTTGGCTGCAGACAGCAACCTTTGCCCGGCAACGGTTAGCGATCAGCCGTTGGGATGTGTCTTAGTTGGTGGGGTGATGGGTGATCGCTGGATCGGCGGACTTCGGTATCTTCCAGGTTGGAGGGGGGGAGGTTGGTTTACCATGATTCCATGTTCGCATGACTGCGGACTCAGTCGTTGCTCGCATTCGACCATTCACAAAGTAGCAATTCAGGGCCCAAAACGTATGGTTACGGCACAAACAAGAACACAAACGTACGCAGAGAGATGAAGAGGATGCCGCAAGTTGCTGATTTTATGGTGGAGCTAAGCGGGATCGAACCGCTGACCTCCTCGTTGCGAACGAGGCGCTCTCCCAGCTGAGCTATAGCCCCACTTCGGGCGGGAACCACTTAGAACAGTTTAACAGCGCCGTCTGGATTCGCAAAGTTTTCACACATGCTCGTTCGCCCGCTCCATCCCGCTACGAATCGAGCGCCCAAGCGCATCGAGGAGACCCTCTATCTGCTGCCCTGGAACCTGCCCCTGGGCCAGATCTGCAGAGCCACCGCCGCGCAGCCCCAGAGCGGCCAGAGCTTCTTTTAAAAGATTGCCTGCGTGAAATTCCAGATCGCCGCTTCGCACCAGCACCACCAGCGCCGGGTCCCGATGTATCGACACCAGCAAACCAACCGTCTGCGGCACAGATGCGGCCAACCGCGAGGCTAATAGCTTCACATACTCTGCATCTCGATCAGCAAAAACTCTTCGCACCACGCGGAGATGATCGACAATCTGCTCTTCTATCGCCAGCCTGATTGCGTGATACGTCGCGAGTTCCTCGCGTAGCTTATGCCCTTCCTTCGCGCCCGCTTTCGCATCCGCGAGAATGCGCTCAATTCCGGCTGGCACCTCGGCCCGAGCCATGGAAAGCAGAGAAGCGCCGCGCGTCAGAGCCGTGAAATCCGCTCGCGCTGCGGCTACAGCGCGCAATCCACAGACAAACTCAATCCGCATGCCCTGACGAACCCGTTCCACCCCGCGAATCAGCAAACCGCCAATCTGCCCCGTCCCGCGCACATGCGTTCCACCGCATGCGTTCAGATCATAGTCGGCAATCTCGATCAGGCGTATCGTTCCCTCACGCTCGGGCAGTTTGCGCAACGTGCCTGCGGCAAGCAAGCTATCTGCTTCACCTCGATCCACTGTGCGCATCGTAACGGCTCGATCTTCCGCGATCAGTTCATTCGCGATATGCTCCACTCGCTCCAGGCTGTGATGAGCGAGCGACTCAACTGCGATATCTATGGTTGACGATGCTTCGCCTAAATGAAACGACACGGTAGGCGCATGCAGCTCCCGTGCAAAGACGGCAGACAACAGATGCTGGCCCGAGTGCTGCTGGATGTGATCCAACCTGCGCGTCCAGTCAATCTCACCCCTGACTTCAGTCCCAGCGAGCAGTGGTTTTAGCGTGTGATGCCAAACCTCGCCATGCTCATCTTCCTCTACGCCCACAACAGGAATCTCAAGCACAGCGCCGCTGCGCGCCGTAGCTGTCAATACGCCAAGATCGTGCGGCTGGCCTCCGCTTGTGGGATAGAAGGCCGTGCGATCGAGTGCGACTTGCCAGACAGATTGCCCGTCCGTCCGCGAAAGCTCACGAATGTCCGAAATACGTGAAGAGAAGCTCTTCAAAAACGAATCAGAATAATAAAGCCGTTCAGTCATAGGCAGGCAAGTCACTCGAAAGAGATAGTTTATTGAATTATCCTCCAACCAGTGCGCTTCTTCCCTTTCCTGCCTCGATTCTTCTGGCCAGATTTTCGATTTTCATGAAGACTTTTACCGCCAATCGGCGTTTGATGGAGCAGTCCTTATGTTTTCACGCCGCATCATTACCGGTTTCCTGGTTTCCATTCTCGCGCTTCCTTGCGCCATCGCTCGCGCGCAACAAGACGACTACTGGATTCCCCGCAACATGGATGCAGTAAGCCAGCACGCATCTTTCCGCACCGACTTCACCTTCGACCGCACCATGCTGGCCCTGGCTAACAACTTTATCGAGGATGAAGATACGCGCCGCGTTGTCGCCAAGCTGAACGGCATTTCCGTGCATTGTTACAAATTCTCTGTGCCCGGACTCTACGATCCCGGCAATCTCGAAGCTGTCCGCCGGCAGTATCATGATCACGGCTGGAAGCATATGGTCACAGCGCAATCCGCTCATGACCCTACGAACATAGGCCGCACCGATGTGTGGATACGCTTCGAGCATGCCAACGTCGAGGGTGCAGTGGTGATGCTCGCCAGCCCCACCAACATCAACCTCATCGCCATCAACGGCACAATCAGCCCGCTTGATTTGCTGCATCTACGCGGACATTTCGGCATCCCAAGATTTTCCGGCGATCATCTGGTCGAACAGAACAATTAAGATATTTTGCTGCAAATCGAATATTTTTAGAGGCGTGCCTGTTCACGATTCGATAGGTCTGTCACCGATGGCGTGAGTCGGCTACTTCAGCGCATCCACCGCCTGCAGTTCCCCATTCACCATTTCACGTGGTAGAGGTGCATAACCGAAAGAAGAGGATTGCTTCTGACCGGTTGTCAGCATCCATCGCAGGAATCGGGCGATGGCCGCTCGTCTTTGTGAATCGCTGCTCGTTTTGGGTACCAGAAACCAAGTAAACGTCGTAATCGGGTAAGCGTCTTTGATCGGCGAATTCAAAATTGAGAAGCGCGGCTCACGGCCAGCAGAATGTGCCTCTGTCGCTGCCGCGGTGATACTGGCAAGATCCGCCTTGATAAACCGCCCTGCCGGATTGCGCACCGCCGCGTAATTCAGTTGATGCTGAATCGCGTAGATCAGCTCCACATAGCCGATCGAGTTCGGCGTCTTTTCAACCTGCTCGACGACGCCTTCGTTGCCCACAGCGCCAACGCCCACGGGCCACTCCACCGTAGCCCCTGTTTTCCCCTTCCAATCGGGGCTGGCTTCCGAGAGAAAGCTGGTCCACACGTAGGTCGTGCCGCTGCCATCCGATCGGTGGACGACTGAGATTTCGCTATCCGGCAAGTGAGCGCTGCTGTTCCACCGTCGAATGCGCTCGTCATTCCATTTGCGGATCTTGCCCGAGTAAATATCCGCCAACAGCTCAGGTGTCAGATTCAATCCGTGCTCAACATTGGGCAAGTTGTAGATAGGAACAACTCCGCCGACCACCGCGGGAAATGACAATACCTCCATCTGCGGCGCGCCCGCATCTTTTTCCCACGGAATATCAGACGCGGCTATATCCACCTTGCCTGCAGCCAGCTGATCGATTCCCGCGACAGAACCAACCGCATCGTAGGCGATCGAAAAACCGCCCGGTTCATGCCCGAAGGAGTCAAACCACTTCTGGTAGAGCGGAGCGGGGAACGTTGCCCCCGCAGCTCGGAGCGCAATACCAGCGCCACTTTTTGCCGTGGATGGCGCTGGTGTCTCAAAAATTCCGCTCTTTATGGCTCCAACAAATTTGGAGCCAAACTGATCGGCGAGATCATCCACAATACTGGCCGTCCGGAAATGGCTCGGTGTTGCCAGATAGGACCACAGCGTCCTGTTTGCCGGGTCAGTGAGTTCAACAGATAAATACCCCTGGTAGATCGTTTGTCGTGAGCTGTTTGAACGCGGATTATTTGAGATGGTTCCGGTTGGCCAGATCACGGCACTCCCATGCAGAACAGCATCGGCGGTCTTCGCATCATTGACGACGCGCACACTGCCGCTCTTCTGTATCTGGTCGATGAGCCTTTTGCGCATGGCATCTGCAGCCCCTCCATTGCCCAGCGAGTCGACGAAAATCGTGGGAATATTGCGCACCCCTTTTGCCGCCTGGGCTCCTGCGAAACCAGAGACTGGCAGAAGAAAAGCGAACAACAGCGCAAACTGACATAGTGAGACGATTCCGGCCAGATGGATTGGGGTCTTTGCAGAACCGAAGGGAAATGGCTTTCTCATAGCATCCACTAGCTTCTAACAATTCCTATACAAATTGGATGAAAAGAAGCAATTTGCCTGTCGGGTGGCAATTATGCCGATCTGCAGACGGACACGTTGCCAGGATTGGGCAAAATAGTCGCATCCGTCATAATCGGTTTATGGCTGCATCCAGCTCAAAACGCCCTGACGTTCCTCGCAACCTGAAACCCTACTTTCTCTGCCTGCTCCGGAAAGGCCCGCGCTGGAACATCACCGAGGGCAATGAAGACCTGATGCTGAAATATCTCGCATTTCTGCGCCGCGAAACCGAGGCGCGCCGCATTCTCTTCGCCGGCCCCGTCACAGATGGCAGCGACATCATCGGAACCGCCATTCTTGAGGCCGCAAGCGTCGAAGAAGCGACCGCATCCGCGAACGCCAACCCCGGCGTCGAATCGGGTCATTTTCTCGCCGAAGTTCGCCCATGTTTGCTGCCCGCGCTTGATGGAATCAAGGTGGAGTATTAGCAGTGGCTACTCGTACCGCAAAGCCTCCATCGGCTCTACCTTTGCCGCGCGCGTAGCTGGAATATAGGCGGCCAGCAGCGCCACGGCGGTCAGGAATAATGCGGAGCCGGCATAAATCAGCGGGTCCGTCGCGCTCACGCCGAGCAGTTTTCCACCGGTTCCCATGGCCGAACCGGCAAAGGAGAGCGCCGAAAGGCTTCGCGCCACCACTATCGCCATGGCAAATCCTGCCAGCATGCCAGCCGACGCCAGCAGCAACCCTTGCCGAACCACGAGCCGCAACACGTCTTCCGGCCGAGCACCCAGCGCCATGCGAATGCCGATTTCATGCGTCCGCTGCACCACCGAATACGACATCACGCTGTAAAGACCCACGGCTGCCAGGATCACAGCCAACGCCCCCAGCACGGTCAACATGCTTGCTGCCACCTTCTGCGGAAAGAGCGATGCGCCTATGTACTCCGTCAGCGGCACCGCATCAAAGACGGTAACATTCGGATCGATTTCCTTCACTTTTTGCCGCACCATCGCCAACGCGTTGTTGGGATTGCCGACTGTGCGCACATAGTAGGCCAGTTGCATGTCCGCGCGGTATACCTGCCGGAAAGGCACATAGAAATAAGGCAGGGGGGCTTCGCCCGGATAATGGTATTTGCTGTCCTGCACCACTCCCACAACGGTGAACCACTCGCCCCAGCCCTGAATACGCCGTCCTACCGGATTGCGCCCGGCAAAGAAGCGCTTTACAAAAGTCTGGTTCACAATCATGACCGGATTTGTCTTTTCATCGTCTTGCTCGGTAAAGTCGCGTCCTTCGATCATTGGAATGCGCAGAAGAGAAAGATACCCGGGGGAGATCACATTGCGGAAAATCTTCATGTTTTCGCTGCGACTTGGTGTATATCCTTCGATGTTCAGGTCTTCCCACCAGCTTGGCTCAAATCCCAATGGCACCCCGTCGGAATACGCGACGTTCGTCACACCCGGCGCAGATTCCAGCTTCTCCCGCAGTCGGATGGAGAATTGTTTCCGCTGCTCAAGGTTGTAGCCATTGGTCGATAGATAAAACTGTGACAGCAACACTTGGTTCGGATTGAAGCCCGGCTTAATCTCGCGCAGAGCGGCAAAGCTGCGCGCAAACAAGCCCGCTCCAATCAAAGCCACCAACGCCAGTGAGACTTCTGCAGCTACCAGCAACGAGCGCATGCGGTGAGATCCGGTTCCTGTCATACCGCTCCGGCCAGCTTCGTTCAACCGCTCAGTCAGGTCTGCCCGTCCCAGATGTAGCGCCGGAACCAGTCCTGCTAAAAGCGCGATGAGCAGGCACAGCAAAGTGGCAAACAGCAGCACGGGGCCATTCACGCCCCCGTGAACGGCCATGGCCATCTGTCCCTTGGGCAACAGCAGCAATAAGACTCGCCCCATCCACTGCGAAGCCGCAATCCCCACCACAGCAGCGGCAACCGCGAACACAAGGCTCTCCGTGAGCACCAGCTGCGCCAATCGGGCGCGTCCCGCGCCCAGCGCCATGCGCGTGCTGAATTCTTTATGGCGCGCCGTTGCCCGCGCCAGCAAAAGGTTGGCGACATTCGCGCAGACAATCAAAAGCACAACCACGCACACGCCCATCAGGACACGCAGTGGCGCCAGAAGCAAACTCTGTGCCCCGAAATGTGACTTCGCGATCGGCAGAAAGGTCGCGCTCAATCCCTCGTTGGTGTCTGCATCCGCCTTGGCCATCCGCCCTGCCAGCGCCGCGAGTTCTTCCCGCGCCTGCTCCAGCGTCACGCCTTGTTTCAGCCGCGCGATTCCGATCATGTTGCGGTCCTTGCGGTCGCGCAGCATCCACTCACCCACGCCGTTCAGTATGGGCTGCATCATGTATGGCACCCATACATCGAAGGCAGCCCCGGGACTCGATCCACGAAACTCCGTCGGGGCGACACCCACAATCGTCAGTTCGTGCTGGTTAATCCAAATCGACTTACCCGTAATTTGCGGATCGGCGCCGAAGTGTGAACGCCAGAATCTGTCGCTGATCACGGCCACAGGAAATGCACCCGGCTTATCGCCATATTCTGCAGGAAGGAATGTTCGCCCGCGCTCAGGTGTCACGCCCAGCACCGAGAAGAAGTTGCCTGAAACCAGTTCGCCCCACACCCGCTCGGCATGATCTTCTTTACCCACGCTAAAGGCGACGGGGCGTGTGACAGCGATACCATCCACCAGTTTTAGATGATCGCGAAAATCCCTGTAGTCCGGATAGGAATTCGTAACAAATTCACCGCCAGGAGTCGCCGTTTCCAACGCAACCAATCGGTCCGGCTGCTCTACCCCGGGCAGCGGATGCAGCAGAATCGCATCCACCCAGCCGAAGACGGTCGTGCTCGTCGCGATTCCAAGAGCAAGCGTCAGAACTGTGATCGCAGTGAAACCTGGATTGCGCTTCATCATGCGCAAGGCATGTTGCATATCCTGAAGCAGACTGTTCATTTCCCCAATGGCCTCCGCACGCCTGTAAACATGGTTGCAATTCGCACTCCTATGCGCGAACTTCATAAAATGCTGAAACGAATGGAGAGAGGAAAAGGCAATCGGGCAGAGAGTGTTCGTTTGTGAACATCACCGTTCAGTAGTGGTCAGTTTTTCCACTGCGGTTTGCGAAAAATATATTCGCAAACCGCAGTGGAAGGTTTATAGAGCAACAATGCCGTTAAATCCAACCGATTTTAGCAGGCCCGGAATCTCGCCGATGTTGGTGAGTGCGCATCGGGCTCCTTTGGTGAAACGAATAACGTGCTGCGCACTGCGGCCAACCTTCCACAGATCACACTGGAGATGCTTGTTACAGTACGCAATCGTTTGAGCCGGGGTAACTCAGAAAGTTACAGCGAGGTGAGCAATTCATATCTAAATAACATTGCAATCGAGACGCAGGCTTTGATCAATTGCGACACATAGATCCTCGGCCGTAGTAATGTCTCTAGCCAGATAACATAACTAGGCTGGATTATGATTTGCTACTTACATGAGTCATGAAAAATCATGTAACCTCGATCCTCTCAATTGTGTCTTATTAAAGGTCTGGTACACGCCCCGGCATCCGCTTTGGCAGACGGTATACCCAGGATGGGTAACTTATGCGCCGATAGAATATCCGGTAATCGAGTAAAGAATGTCCGGGGGTGCAAAATAAACGCCCGCATATAGCGGGCGTTTGTTTTCTAGAACCTTCAAATTATTTCTCTTATAGCGAGTTCATATTCTGCAGGAACTCGGCGTTATTTCGAGTCTTACCCAATTTGTCAACAAGCAACTCCATCGCTTCGACAGGCGACAGCGGATTCAGCACCTTGCGCAAAACCCAGATACGGCTTAGGTCTTCCTTGGGGATCAGCAGCTCTTCTTTACGCGTACCGGAGCGCTGAATATCGATCGCCGGGAAGACGCGCTTGTCGACCAGCTTGCGGTCGAGGATGATTTCCATATTGCCAGTGCCCTTGAATTCTTCAAAGATCACTTCATCCATGCGAGAACCGGTGTCAACAAGAGCGGTCGCGATGATCGTCAGAGAGCCACCCTCTTCAATATTGCGGGCCGCCCCAAAGAAGCGCTTCGGGCGCTGGAGCGCGTTCGAATCGACACCGCCTGAGAGGACTTTTCCTGATGGAGGCACGATCGTGTTGTAAGCGCGCGCCAGTCGCGTAATCGAATCGAGCAGAATGACGACGTCGCGTTTGTGTTCGACCAGGCGTTTCGCCTTCTCGATGACCATCTCGGCTACCTGCACGTGGCGAGCGGCCGGTTCATCAAAGGTCGAGCTGATCACTTCGCCCTTCACCGAACGCTGCATGTCCGTGACTTCTTCCGGACGCTCGTCGATCAGCAAAACGATAAGGACGACTTCAGGATGGTTCGAGGTAACAGAATTCGCAATCGACTGCAGCAGCATGGTCTTGCCGGTACGCGGGGGAGCGACAATC
>Ga0206835_1160_pt1 | contig 20181 bp, 15 predicted proteins | sample Alteio_BWOrgCont_31_FD_152853 | JGI IMG/M metagenome (GOLD analysis project Ga0206835, IMG submission 152853) | Enriched cells from forest soil in Barre Woods Harvard Forest LTER site, Petersham, Massachusetts, United States -... | ecosystem: Environmental > Terrestrial > Soil > Temperate forest >...
CTAAAATCGAACAAACCCAGTGGAATGGACTCGACCATTGTTCCGGCGGATTCAATCAAGGGGGTCATGGATATTCGAGACAAGGAGCTTGCCAGACTATTTAGCAGGGCATTAGACAAGAATGTGGTGCTGACAGCTATTTTTGACAGTTGCAACAGCGGTTCGATCGCCCGGGGAATGCCGCGAGCGGGCAGAAGCCGCTATCTTTTGCCGGGCACAATCGTTGTTTCCGACCCGCCAGATCTCGGTCCCACCCCCGAGCAACGGGGAGCGTTAATATTATCAGCTACGCAAGATGACATGGAGGCTGCGGATACTGAGGATGAGCAAGGCATTCCACATGGCGCCTTTACTTCGGCATTTCTTCAAACTTTGAGGGCATCAAGCGCCGCCGTATCGGCAGGGGAAATTTTTCTCGGCACTGAAACCCTGTTGCAAGCGGACCAGCCTGGGCAAGTCCCCGTAATGGCCGGAACGATTGAACGAAGGCGAAAACCCTTGTTTGGGGAAAGCACGGGGACCGATTCTGGACTCATGGTTGTGGGAGTCATCTCATGTGTTCCGGAGATCGGCCAGATGACTCTTGCTGGCGGACGGGCGCTTGGTTTGGAAAACGGGTGTGAGTTACGCCGGTTACCGCGAACTGGAGAGACCTCAAATAACGTCCCAGAGCGAATCCAAATAATCGAAGTTCAAGGATTTTCGAGGTCTATCGCTCAGATCATTTCGGGCGATATCAATCAAATCAAAAATGGAGATTTGTTTGTTGTAGATCGCTGGGTCTATCCCAGTGAAGCGAACTTGAAGGTATGGCTCAATTCGGCAGATCTTTCACTGGCCGACCTTTACAGTCTGGCCCCGCAATTAACTGTTCTACGTAATTCAAGCCGTATTCAGTGGATCGCCGATCCTACCGTCGAGACGCCCGCTCACATCCTGTCGTGGGAGAAATCGGGATGGAACCTGTCAGGCATAGGTCCAGTGGGAAGGAAGCTGAATGCCCAAGTGATTATCCAGAAACTAGCACCATCCACAAACATCAAACCGAGTCTTTTTGTAGACCTGCCAGTCCCGCGTGAATTAACCAAAGGATTTCAACTTGGTGATAGAGCTCAAATCAATTCCATTATAATTGTCGCAAACCCTTCCGCCGCTCAATATAACCTGGCTGGCCAATGGCAGGACGGAACGATTGAATATGCATGGGTTCGCCCTGACTCCACTGAAGAGAATCCGCAAAACAATCCTCTTCCCGCGAGGACAGATTGGTTTCAAGTCACTGACAAAGACGATTCCATTAAAAGCACTCTGCGCGGGCTGGAGGATAAGGCAGTTTGTATAGGGCGACTCAAAGCCTGGCTTACTCTTGCCTCTCCACCAGATGTCGGCGATTTTCCTTATCACCTCGAACTTCTCAATACCAACACCAAGCAGAAAAAGAATAATGATGACACAGTTTTTGAAGGAGAACCTTATGGTTTGGTGCTCGTGGCCGACCCCGCTGCGGATCTTCAGCGAGAGAATGTCGCGAAACGCTGGGTCTATGTGGTGGGAATTGACAGTTGGGGCAGGACCCAACTTTTGTTTCCTCCCGACACACAAGGTAACGTAGGAAACCATCTTCCTATTGACCCTCCAGATATAAGCCAACAGACCTATCCCTCGGAAATGGTTCTCGGGGACCCAATGAATCCCACAATTTTTACAGTCGGAAGCCCCTTTGGTGTAGATACCTATGTGCTTCTTGCCAGCGATGAACCCATTATGGAACCATCGGTATTGGATAGTGAAGGGGTACGCACGCGCGGAATGGAAAACAACCCATTGGCCACGTTGCTGTCCAATGTTGGGGCACGAACCCGAGGCCAAGATTTGGCGGTGCCAACCGACTGGTCCATTGAGAGGATCTCAATACGAAGCGCGCCCGTGCCACCTTGAAGGTTGATTTTTGTGAACTGCCATTACTTTAACATTCTGGCGTTTGGCGCTTGTGGAATCCAGGCACAATTCTAGAAAGCTAGTTATTTTGAAAGGCTTGTGCCAAATGAGTTCTTTGTGCACTATCACGTGAGTTGAAGGATTTGATGAAAATAATCGAAGTGTTCCCCGCACTTGTCCTGATAGGAACCATTTGCGGATGCGCCTCTGTCGTCAATTCAACCAGGGAAACAAACCTGCCGCGCACCACTGTCCCGCTGGAGGGAATCCGTTATTTTCTGCCCAAAGGAGAGGTTCAAGTCTCGGCAACCTGGGACAATCTGATTCCTGGATGGGAACCAAAGTTCACCATCATCACCGAACCGGATCCTTATTATTGCTATAGGTTGCATTACAAACGAAATGTTCTTTTTGATGATGATGTTACTATTGCAGTGGACCCGACAAGCGGATTGCTGTGCGGGGTAAATGCCACTACCACGGACCAAACTGTCAATTCATTAGGCTCACTCATGGCTTCTGCTGGTGCGGCACTGACATTCGGGACGTCGCTCGGACCGGTGACAAGTTTGGCCGCTCGCGGCAGTGAGAATGATGAGTTTCAGAAAATTCGGGAGAACGCATATATGTCCTCGTTCCAAGTGGTTATTGGGACTGATCAAAAGATTCCACCTTTTTATCTTGTGTCGCCGGAAAATGCCAGCCCCGCCACCAGCGGGGTCACCAACGCATCGAATAGGGAAGCAAGTTCCAAGACAGCGTCCCTCTACGCCGAATTTGATCTGACGCTTACGAGGATAGTTACGGAACTGCCACAAACCAATGTGGAGTCCGCCGGGAAAACAAAATTTGATGGCATCATTGTGCGTACGCCTGTGCCTTTTACATTGGGGATCAAGGAGACCTTTTTCAAACCGGAAGACTCCTATAGTACCCCACACTACGCAGAAAGTTCCTTCACGGTCTTGCTGCCTGACGAACAGCACAATTATTTTCTTCCAATAAGCAGGCGGCCGTTTGTCACCACTTCCACCAAAATTATTTTGGCCAACGGCATGATCGAAAGTTACCAGCAGTCCAGGCCAAGCATGGTTGCAGGGATTGTTGGAATACCAAGAACCATCCTCAGCGCGCTCGTTCCCATCCCTTTGGAGATTCGACAATCACAAGCAAATAATGTGCAGACTGGAACAACACATTAGCTAGCAGGTAAAAGTAGAGCAATTGAACAATATATTTTGATTTCGTGTTGCTCGACTTATTACGATACAGCTTGTCAAATTTCTCATTTCCAATTTCCAATGAGAATAAATGGCGACCAAAAATAAGGGTGGGCAAATGGAGCATCTGGGTTAAATGGAAATGAGGTTGAAGATACCTGCTTTTTATTAAGATTAAAGCCGCGGTTTGCAGTAAGCATATAGCCTTGTATTTCTCCGTGCAACAGGGCCAGTTGCGCTTCTCTGAGCGCTTCTGACTTCGGCATACCAGGGTTTTCCTCGCGCAGCCGATAAAACTCGCGCATCAACAGTTGCGTACTTTGGTCTGCCACTGGCCATAGAGATGCCACTACGGCCTTAGCACCCTCATTTTGCGCCAGAGTTGCAAAACCGTCCACTTCTCTTCCATCAGCATTTTCACTATCAACTGCAGTGTCGCATGCTGACAAAGTCAATAGTTCGACTCCGCGAAAAATGTTCGGCTCTACTTTGAGACGGTCTAGGGTAAAATGACTGCCATCGCCCAGCAGCAAAAATGAGCTGGTCTCATCTCCCGGTTGAAATTGGAAATGGCTCGCGATATGAACCAGTGGGAACCTTTGGTATAAAGATGATATCATCGTATCGGCTGTAAAGTCCTGATCCATAAGCACAGTACCTTGCATAATGGCATTCTGATTTGTGGCCCCTGCCTCATGAATTATGCCCAGTAATTCATCATGCACACCTGGTAATGCCAAAAAGTCTCCATGTGGCTTCGATACGCCCAACCCTAGCCCTTTCCATTTCACGCTTACCGCATCCTCAAGCTTCGGCAGGCTCTCAGGTGTAAATACCACATTTTGATAGCGCTCAACCATGTATTGGTGCCCATCGTATAAGGCAGCAATTGGGATATAGCGCAACACTCCGTCTAACGACCACATTAACGTTTTTGCCTTGGCGCCTTCAAGATCCTTTGCCACTGGTGCAACTAGAATTTGATATAATTCTGACGCCAACGGCCTAGGATCTATCCCCGGATCACACAACGCTTCACGAAAGTCCATTACCTTATGATTCAAGTCAGAGCTTTTGATTGTATATTCTGCGGCCTTCTCAACATCTGGAGTGACCAATATTACGTGATATTTATCGTCACAGACCACTGTGTATAGAGCCACTACACCAGGGCCAAGGTCACCAAGAGTTCCCATAAGACTCTGCGCCTGGTGCACCATTTGAACTCTGACCTCCGTCCGGACGTCGGCGCCTGTTTCCTTGTCTAGTTGATCAAGTTGCTTTTGAAAAGCCTCGCCAGCCTCTAATAATTCGCTATGAAGCACATTTAAATGTTGGTTTTCTTTCTCCGTACGATTCGGTTTTGCCTGTAACGCATCATATTCGACACCCAAGGCGGTAACGGTTTGCCCGGCTTGGAGGTAATTACTATTCCACTTCGCTTCAACTGGCGTGAACTCGACGCTCGCCGTCTGTGCCGAGGTCTCACTGCTATCGCGACGAACAAAATCGAAATACTCTTCTTGCTTCAACATGTTTAACACCTGCTCAGCCTCCGATAGCCGCCCTTCGTTAATTAACAAGTCCGCCAATTTACGATAAGTGCTCTCATGAGAAATAAGGAAACTTTTTTGAATTTCCTTGTCCATAGTTTGAATGTTACCACGAATCTCCTGATAAACATTCACCGCTTGCTTGCCATAAAAGATGGCAAGATTTGGCTTTCCTTGTCTCCAGAATGCCATCAAAGTATCAAGAGTATTCGCTTCTGAAGATCGGTCTTGAACCTCTCGAAAAATCGCCAGCGATTGTTGATAGCACCGGAGCGCTTTGTCGCGTCGCCCAAGAGACTCATATGTGTATCCCAAGTTGCAGAGGCATGAACCGTCGCAATCCCGGGTAGCGGCGCTTCTCCGTAACCTAGAACGCCCTACCAATGCCCATTTGTAGCACAAGAGCGCTTTGTGGTGTTCCCCTATGGACTCGTATTCCCAACCCAATCGGTTAAAACACCAGTCCACGGCCGTTCCATTCCTAAAAATTGTGTGATACAGCATTGCGCGCTTATAATCGCGTATTGCTTGTTTGTGTTGTCCCATAGAACTACATGTCTGGCCCACGTTATCGTAGCAAACGGCTAGATCATCTAAATCCGGCACCTTAACGGCAGGGAAGAAACGAGTGCCCGCATAAATCGGCTGTAATGCGAGTGCTTGATTGAAATATCCCAGGGCCTTGTCGTGCTGTCCGAGGGTGTAGTATTCGGCGCCCAAGAAATTAAGCATGTGAGACTCTGATCGCTTATCCTTTATGTATTCGCAAATTACCTTTGCATGTTCAAAACACTCGATCGCACTTCCATAATGATTCAGAGAATCGTATACAGACCCTAAACCGGAAAGTGAATTAGCCTCGCCATTCCCATTCTTAGTTTGTTCGAAAATGGCCAGTGCCTTTTCAAAACTCTCGATTGCTTTATCTCGTTCATGGGGCCATCGCAGGTATTGCCAACCCATGAGGTTGAAACACCAACCCTCGCCATTAACGTCTGTGACCTTCATGCAATTCGTCAACGCCTGTTCGCAATGAGGAAGCGCCTCTTGGTCCTGACCACTCCAATTGTCGTACCAAACAAGCGTGTCACAATCGGGCACGACCTTACGATGCAGATGCGCCAGATCAATTTTAAACGCATCTTGAAACTGCCGATGCGCGCCGATGTAATTACCTGCGAACCCCAATACACTCGCAGAAAAGACGTGATTGTCTCGTCTAACACTTGTACAACCGACGAGGCCAATGCATAAGAACAAGAGCCAAATCAGTTTTTTAACGGGAGACAGTTTTCCTAACATCTGCTGACTACCAAATGTTGGCATTTGGAAATAGTTCATAAGATTTTGCGCATTTCGCTGAAGGCCACAACAAGACTAAGCCGTTTGCTGAAAAATCAAAGCACTTTTCCAATTTGTTCAATGTAAGATGTGAGCGGTCAGACATCTCAGCCCTTAAGGTCAGCTGTATTGATGACTGCTATAATACTTCCAATTGCCGAAGTCAAAAGCGACCTCTCGTACGCTATGTTGCAAGCACTTGAAACGGAACTTAATGCAGTTCTTGAATGATTCACAAAATTTGCTACTATCATTCTAAATACAGGTTGTTTCTCGGATTGATTTTTTGCTGCTTTTGTCGGCAGCGTTTTACGAACGGTTGAAATAATCGGGGGTTTAAAAACAAATCACTAGTGTCGAGGTGGATCAAATGCAAATAGGAACTGTTCCAAGAACGCACGTTACAACACCATGTCAACGCCATACAGATGTTGGTCTCAGTAACTTTTGGAGTGTTTTCATAGTAGCCTTCTCGCAGTGGTTCGTGTTAATCACGGTACTCACTGGCTCGGTTTCTTGCGCACAAAGTATTCCGCTTTCAACTTTACATTTTTCAGCACAGCCAACGCCTTCAGACATTTCTAATGCCCGGATTTTTGATGAGCCATTGATCCCAATAGGCGATGAGCCGTCGGCGGATGAAAATCGCGCACTTGCGGACGCCTTGACCGATTACGCTTGCCGGACAAACCTTGATGATTTCTCAAGCCTGAATGATTTTCTTGGCAGCTATCCCAATAGTGCATGGTCTGGCTCGCTGCTACTCCATCTTGGAACCGAATATTACAATTACGGTTATTATTCGAAAGCGCTCGATTCTTGGGAACAGGCCTGGCAACGCCTCAAGAATACAACCGACCCAAGGGGCAAACCTCAAGCTGATCGCGCCTTGGGAGAATTGGCAAGGATGTATTCCAAGTTGGGGCGCATGAAAGAATTGAGCGGCCTTCTTGCTTCTGCCGCAAACCGCTCACTTACGGGTCCGGGGGTTCAGTTAATCCATTCAGCACAACAGGGCCTTTGGCTAATGCAAAATCAGCCGGGAATTTGTTTTAAATGTGGGCCATTCGCCTTGGATTCTATCCTTTCGGACCAGGACCCTGCAAAAGCCGCGAACCCGTTGATCTTTCAATCCCAATCCACAACCAATGGATTCTCCCTTTTACAAGTGGCGGAATTGTCCACGCAATTAGGCATGAACTACCAAATGGCATATCGTTCACCCGGTTCTCCTTGGGTAGTCCCGGCGGTAATCCATTGGAAAATTGGCCATTACGCGGCATTGCTTCGGCGGGAGGGCAACCGCTTTCTTGTAAGAGACCATACTTTCCAAAGCAGCTTTTGGATGACCGCCGCCGCACTGGAAGAAGAAAGTAGTGGTTATTTTCTAATACCATCCGGTTCTATTCCGACAGGGTGGAGAGGAGTCTATGAAACGGAAGCGCAAACTATCCACGGTAAAGGAAATGTCTCAGGACAAAACCCAAACGATACCGGCCCAAACAATTTACAAACCGGTGGTCCACCAAATCCGGGGAGGCCCTCTCCGAATGATCCTGGCAACCCGTATCCTCCAAACGATCCCGGCGGTCCCCCCTCAGATAATCCGCCGTCATCCTGCGACGGTGGTGGGATGACTTCCTTCACATTTGATACAATGCTAGCAAGTTTAAGCCTGAACGACACTCCACTAGGCTATAAGCCGCCAGTTGGGCCGTGGATTCGTTTCACGGCCACGTATGACCAAGACGAGGCGAACCAGCCAGCGACGTTTTCCTACGTCAATCTCGGCCCACAATGGACCTGCAATTGGATCGCATACATTACTGACAACCCAAATAGTCCTGGCGAAAACGTTTCCTGCTACCAGCCCGGTGGAGGTACTTTGACTTTTAACGGCTTCAGTTCAACCAATGGAACATTTGCCCCCGAAACCATGACGCAGGGCATTCTGACGCAAACCTCTACCTCTAGCTACCAACTGCTATTTCCGAGTGGTGTGACGTGGGTATTCGCGCTGCCGAATGGCTCCTCAGGCAGCTCGCGCCAAGTGTTTCTTACGCAAGTCATTGATTCTGCGAGCAACACGGTCAGCCTGCATTATGACTCCAGCTTTCGGATTACAAACATTGTCGATGCTATTGGCCAATCAACAGTGCTGAGATATACTAATTCAGCATATCCCGACGCGATCACATCGGTGCGGGATCCATTCGGCCGCACAGTGTACTTTCAATACAACGCATCTGGCCTTTTGTCACAAATCACCGACGTGTTGGGAATCACATCACAATATACCTATGGCTCGAATGACTTTATCACAGCTTTGACGACGCCCTATGGAACAACTACTTTTTCCTGCGGGACGACCAATGGCGGTCCTTGGATTCAAGCTACGGACCCTCTCGGCGAAAGTGAATTGGCCGAGGCGCCGCTCAACCCAATCACTTCCACAACGAGCGACCCTTCTGCATTGGTTCCCACGAATATGCCACTCTCGCCTTTCAATACAGCCCTCAATTACCGCGACACATACTTCTGGGATAAACAGACATTTGACGAGGCTGGGAATCTTTCTGCAGCAATAGTGTATCATTTTTGTCACGACATTAATCTGAATATTGAAAGCGGTGTTCTCGAATCTGTCAAACAACCGCTGGAAAACCGTGTTTGGTACGACTACCCAGGCGAGCCTGTCAGTTACCAGCTCGGGACACAGACTATTAACAGACCATCGGCAGTAAGCCGGGTTCTCGACAACGGAACTTCTCAAACCAGCTATTACAGCTATAACCCGATGGGACGCGTCACGAATTCCATCGATCCCATTGGCCGTAATTTCACTTACGTCTATGCCACAAACAACATTGATTTGCTGCAAGTGATCATGACCAGCAATGGCCGGAATGAATTACAGTCCAGTATAACTTATAATTCGCAACATCGCCCCTTGCTCTTCACCGACACCTCCGGACAGACCACGACCAATACTTACAATTCTCGCGGCCAAATCCTTTCAACTACCGATCCGTTGAGTGAAATGACTACATACAACTATAATACGAACGGCTACCTTTTATCCGTCACCGGCCAATTGCAAAACGCCAGTGATGTTGTCGGTCTTTCCTACGACAGCTATGGCCGGGTCCAGACGGCAACCAACGTTGACGGTTACACACTCACGTATGCCTATGACGCGGCAGACCGTGTGACTAATATAACCTATCCGGACGGGTCATATCGGCAATTCGTCTATACGCTCTTGGATCTGACCGCTTCCCGTGACCGGCTTGGCCGCTGGACCACGAACACCTATAATGCCGACCGGCAATTGATTCAAACCGAAGACCCGCTTGGCCGGATAACTCAATATCAATACTGCGACTGTGGCGCGCTCGAAGCCATTTTTGATCCTTTGGGAAATGTGACATGGTGGGACCACGATGTTCAAAGTCGCGTGACCGGCAAATATTATGCCGATGGTTCCGGCGTCACTTTTACGTATGAAAACACCACCAGCCGAATTCATTCACGGACGGATGAAAAAGGTCAGCAGACTTTTTACAATTATTACAATGATGACGACCTCGCCGGCGTTAGCTATTCCAACATTGTGATAGCCACCCCAACCGTCACTTACACATACGATACAAACTATAACCGAATCGTGGAAATGCAGGATGGTCTTGGCACCACGCTCTACACCTACAACCCGATCACCCTGCCCCCGACTCTCGGAGCAGGGCAACTTGCCTCCGTCAGCGGTCCTTTGCCAAATAGCGTGGTCGCTTACCAATACGATCAATTGGATCGAATGACCAATCGCGCCATCAATGGTGTGGCGGAGGCAGCAACTTTTGACATGCTTGGCCGTCCTATCACGGTGACGAATGCGCTCGGAACGTTTCAATCCACATACGCTGGTGCAACACCGCGTCTGGCTTCCGAAACATATCCAAATGGCGAAACAAATTCATACGCTTATTATGGCAATGCCAGCGACGACCGGCTTTTGCAAATTCAACATTTATATCCAAATGGTTCTCTTCTCTCAGGATTCGGCTACGCATATAATTCTGTCGGCGATATTACCGCATGGACCAATCAATGGGACACATTGCCGACCCAGGTCTGGTTTCCTGGCTATGATGCCGCTGACCAATTGACGAATGTTGCGGTTTCGGGAGGCAACTCGCCGGTGACCGACTACGCTTATGCATACGATTTGGCTGGGAATCGCATTGTCGCCGCAACCAACGGAGTTCAGACGCAATATTATTACAATGCTCTCAATCAGATAGCCGGCAGCAGCGTCACGTTGCCAGCTGGTGCTTATCAATGGGACACCGAGAATCGCTTAGTTGCCGTCAATCAAGGGACAAATACCAGCGAATTCAGCTATGACGGATTGGGCAGGCGGGTTCGCATTGTGGAGTTGACCAATGGCGTGCCACAAAGCACCAACTATTATCTTTGGTGCGGTTCAAGGATATGTGAAGTACGAGATGCTAGTGGAACAAACGTATTAAGACGTTTGTACACACAAGGCGAATCGTTGGTGGGTGCAACCGGCAGCACCAATTATTATTACACCAGAGACAGTCTCGGCAGCGTTCGCGAGGCAGTGGGCGCAAATAGCCTCCTTGCTACACGCTACGATTACGATCCTTATGGTCAAAAAACTGTTTTTGAAGAAGGATTTCCAACGACGTTTGGTTTCACGGGAGATTTCGTTCATCAAAAGTCAGGATTATATCTTACTTGGTTTCGTGCGCTGGACAGCACAAGTGGACGCTGGCTATCCAGGGATCTATTCGGAGAAAGAATAAATGTGAATCTTTATTCTTATGTTGCTAATAATCCCGTAAACGATATTGACATTTACGGGTTAGATTCTAGCACAGGCGGCGGTACACAAAGTGGCTGTGGAGGCGATGGTAACAGCAATAATAATACCCCACAGTCGCAAATTCAACAACCACCGCCAAGTTGGCCATGGACATGGCCTCCCCAAACCAACCCGCTTCAAGCACCACCTCCGACAGGATTACCGTCACCGACTGTGCAACCACCACCAGACTATCCCTCTGAGCCTAAGGACAAACCCGATGACCCAAAGGATATTGGTCCATGGGATGATGATGAACCACCACCAATACCATTCCAATAATTGTCACCACAAATAAGATACAACTAATCAATTCAAAAATGTTATGAAAGACGCAATCCGAAGACCTGTACTGAAGATACTTTTCGCGTTATTGCTAACGTTAAGTTTTCAGCTTCAAGCCAAAAAATTCAGCTTTACCTATGACCCTCCGGTAAGTTGGCAGCCGGGAGCGGAACAAATGCTCTTGAGTCAAGCATCACTGCCCAATCTCATTCGGCACTTCTTTACAGCAATAATTCTGTTAGTTTCCGTCGCTCAGAATTGCTTCCTGAAAATGTGCCTTAGCCGACAATCTTAGAGGCAATTCCATGAGACAATTTCACTTTTCATTCTTCCTTTTGGCAGGTGTGTTGTTTCTTATTACCGGCAATATCCAAGCCCAAAGCTCGTTCCAATATGACTTGAATGGCAACTTGACGAACATAACCGCCGCCATTACCGGCCCGCCCATAATCACTGAGTCCCCGACAAACCAGGAAGTCTTTATAGGACAAGACGCTGGTTTTGGTGTGCAGGCCAGTGGGTCCGAGCCAATGAGCTACCAGTGGTACGATAACGGAGTGCTCATCCGAGGTGCTACCAACAGCACTCTTTTTCTCCCGAACGCCACTCTTTCGGAGCAAGGCAGTTATTCCGTCGAGATATGCAACTCGTACGAGTGTGTTACCAGCACGATTCCGGCTATGTTGGTAGTTAGGCTTACAACAGCGGTTGGCTTGGTCTCGACAATCTCCTGTGGACAGACGGTTACGGATACAACGACTTCAAATGGTGAAGTTGATCAATATAATTTTTCAAGTACTGCCGGCCAGCCGATGATATTTACATTTTGGTGGGGTAGCTGCACACCGGGAACAGCCGACATCTATAATCCGAGCGGACAGTGGGTGACCAATATAACGTCGTCATGTGGTGGCGGGGTTCCGCTTCCGTTGGCGCTGCCGACCAGTGGGACCTACACGATTTTGGTGCATGCCTCGGGTTATAACGCCACTTCGAGCTATCAGTTAAGCGTACAGACGCCTGTGGGCGGGTGTGGGAGCCGCTCGATCGTGTGCGGACAGACGGTGACGACCAACACGAGCAACGTTACTGAAATGGATCCGTTCAATTACAGTGCCACCGCCGGCCAGCCGATGATATTTACATTTTGGTGGGGTAGCTGCACACCGGGAACAGCCGACATCTATAATCCGAGCGGACAGTGGGTGACCAATATAACGTCGTCATGTGGTGGCGGGGTTCCGCTTCCGTTGGCGCTGCCGACCAGTGGGACCTACACGATTTTGGTGCATGCCTCGGGTTATAACGCCACTTCGAGCTATCAGTTAAGCGTACAGACGCCTGTGGGCGGGGGATGCAATGGCTCAACTCTCACTTGCGGTCAATCTGTAAGCGGCCAGATAAGCTTCGCCAGCCAAATGAACAGCTATGAAATGGTGGCAACTGCTGGCGAAGAAGTGTCATTGAGTGACAACGGTTTCTCTGGAATGGTTGTGAACATTTATAATTCAACCGGGAGCAGTATTGTCAGCGTGGGTTCGTCAACATCTACCAATTACACTTTTGCGTCCACTGGCATCTATACCCTTTTAGTTCATTCGGGCGGTTATAATGCAACAGGTTCGTACAACATTTCGTTCACTGTATCTGGCGGCTGCGATGCAGTGCCTGTGGTTTCCGTTTCGCCGACAAACCTGGTGCTGTATTCAGGTGAAGCGGCAATTTTCACCGCCAACGCCACCGGCCCGTTTCCCTTGTATTACCAATGGCGCTTTGCGAATGCGCAACTCATGGGAGCCACAAACACTTATTACAGCATCGCCAGTGTGGTAACGAATAACGCGGGCAATTATGTTGTCGTGGTGAGCAATCCTGGAGGTTCCGTCACCAGCGCGCCGCCAGCGGTCCTGTCCGTCGGCACTTTGCAGCTTGGCCTCAAATTTTCGGGCAATGGTTTGATGTTGTCCTGGCCAACGAACGCCACGAGTTTCACGCTGCAAATGGCAACAAACCTGACTCCACCGATTGTATGGAGCAATGTCGTAATCACTCCAACCACCGCCAATGGGCAAAATATGGTGAGCAATTCCATTTCAGGACCGAGACAATTTTATCGGTTAAGCCAATAATGAGAAGCATCAACCATAAATATGCCCAATAAAAACTTCTTTCTCCTGCCCGTACTAATCGCCTGTCTCAGCTTGATGTTCACAGTTCGGGTGACGGCGCAAACCTTTACGAACCTTTATAATTTCACGGCTTTGATATCAAATACAAACAGCGACGGGGCCGATCCGTTTGCCAGCCTGATTTTAGCGGGCAACATCCTATATGGAACGACAGAGTACGGCGGCACCAATGGCAATGGCACGGTGTTCGCCATCAGCACCGACGGTACGAATTATACGACCTTGCAAAGTTTTGCTGGTTATAGCGACTTTAATGCTCAAGGCGGTTTAATTTCATCGGGCAGTTTTCTGTATGGAACAACATCCGGAGGAGGCAAAAATGGTAATGGAGCCGTATTCGCCGTCAGCACAAATGGCACGGGATTTACGAACCTGTATAGTTTCACAACTCTTAATTCTGGTACTAACGGCGATGGAGCTCATCCGACTGCCAGCTTAGTTTTATCAGGAAACACCCTGTTTGGGACAGCACAGGAAGGTGGCACAAACGGCTACGGCACGGTATTCGCCGTCAGCACTAACGGTACAAATTTTATGACCTTACATGCTTTCACGGCAACCTCTGGTTCTCATTCAACCAACAGTGATGGAGCCAATCCAATAGCCGGATTGGTTTTAGAAGGTAACACCCTTTATGGAACCGCATTTGGTGGCGGCACTAATGGCCAAGGCACGGTCTTCGCCATCAACACTAATGGCACAGGTTTTGCGACCTTACATACGTTCACGGTGACCTCTGGTTCTTATTCAACCAATAGTGACGGATCCAATCCATCGGGCAGTTTGATTTTATCGGGCAACACCTTGTATGGAACCACGGATGTTGGCGGTACCAATGGTAATGGCACAGTGTTCGCCTTCAGCACCAATGGCACAGGTTTTGCGACCTTACATACTTTCACAGCGACCTCTGGTTCCAATTTAACCAACAGTGATGGAGCCAATCCATCGGGCAGTTTGATTTTATCAGGCAGCAACCTTTATGGAACTGCACATGGTGGTGGCTTCAACGGCAGTGGGACGTTATTTGCCCTCAGCACAAACGGTTTGAATTTTTCGATCCTACACGCGTTCACGGCGACCTCTGGTTCCAATTCGACCAACAGCGACGGGGCTGGACCACAATCCGGATTTGTTTTATTAAACACAATTTTGTATGGGACAACATTCGGCGGTGGCAATAATGGCAATGGTACGTTATTCGCATTGAATTTAGCGCCGTCATTGGGCGTCGCCTTGTCGGGTGATGCAGTCGTCCTCTCCTGGCCTGCGTGGAGTCCCAGCTTTTCGTTACAAACCACCACCAATCTGTCGTCAGGAAACTGGGTAACCGTCACCAATCCCTTCACGACAATCGGCACGAATGTCGTGTTCACCAATAACATCAATGGTAATTCCGGCTTCTTCCGTCTGGTACAATGATGAAAACTTGTATTAAAATTCTTTCCCTCCTGCCCGTGCTGATCGCTGGTTTCAGCTTGCTGCTGGCTGGACAAGTGACGGCGCAAACCTTTACGAACCTGTATAATTTCACGGCTTTGATATCAAATACAAACAGCGACGGTGCTAGTCCTGTTGGCAACTCGGTTTTATCGGGCAATACCCTGTATGGGATAACGCTGAATGGTGGCAGTGCGGGTAGTGGCTCAGTATTTGCATTGTTATTGACGCCACCACCGCCACCGCTAACAATCCTTCATTCTGGAGCCAATGTAATATTTACTCTGCCAACCAACGTCAACGGCCAGGATGTGGTGAGCAATTCCATATCCGACAAACAGCAGCTTTATCGATTAAGCCAATGATCAATCCATGAGAACTCGATGAAACATCCTTTATTCGTGCCTGCAGTGATGATCATTGTCATTTTGATGCCGTCCAGTCTGGTATTGGCACAAACTTTTACAAATCTGCACAATTTCGATCAAGGTGCGTTCATTTCCGATACGATATACACAAACAACGATGGAACTGAGCCAGTTGCGGGGATGGTATTATCCGCCAATACCTTGTATGGAACTGCATCGCAAGGAGGAGCGGAGGGTAATGGTACGGTATTTAAAATTAACATTGGTGGGAGTGATTTTACGAACCTTTATACTTTCACCGCCACGGTGGGTCAGACTGGCGGTCTTGGGACTAACAGTGATGGCGATGAGCCGTTAGCTGGGTTGATATTGTTGAGCAACGTGTTGTTTGGGGTAACAGGATCCGGCGGCGAGGCAGGTTTTGGTACGGTTTTTAGAATAAATTCCGACGGAACCGACTTCACTAATCTGCACAACTTCAGCGCGATAACCAATGATGGTGCTAATCCGGAGGCCCAGTTGATATTGTTAAATAACACACTTTATGGCACGGCAACAGGTGGAGGCAGTTCGGGAAACGGTGCCATCTTCAAATTGAATATTGATGGTACCGATTACACGAACATATACAGTTTTAGCGCCACTTCAGGAACCCAACCGATTGGAACTGGAGTTCAAATGTGTGTGTTGGAACTTGAAACGACTGGTAAGTTTGGCAGGAGCATGAGGCGGAGCATCCAGCGTATGCATGGTGCCGATCAAATCGGCCAACGTGGGATAAAAAAGTTCCGCTGGCGGACTCATGCCCAACAGATTTTTCGCTGAACGATGCGGTTAACATGCAATCAAGCGACCAAAACGTCTTTTTTCAGAGGTCTCAGATTATGAAAACCAAACGAAACATATTTCAAATCTGCCTGCTGGTTTCGGTGTTATTGGCGCTACCCGCCGTGGCGCAAGCCCAACTCACCTACACGACCAATAACGGCGCGATCACCATCACAGGCTATATTGGAAATCCAACTGTATTGAACATACCAAGTTCAACAAATGGCTATCCAGTTACCTGCATTGGCGACGACGCATTCTATGATAGCAGCCTGACCAGTGTCACAATCCCCAACAGCATTACCAATATCGGAGAAGGAGCGTTCGAAGACTGCGACTCGCTGACCGCGATAACAGTAGATCTAGGCAATCCCATCTACATCAGTGTGGCTGGTGTTTTGTTCAATACAAATCGGACCACGCTCATCCAATACCCTGCAGGCAATGCCGCGACTTCGTATACAATTCCTAACGGCGTCACTAACATTATGGCCGATGCGTTTGAAGATTCCACCCCCACCAGTATTACGATCCCTAACAGCATCACCAACATCGGGGCCGAGGCGTTCCAATACTGCAGCCTGACCAACATCACGATTCCCAACAGCGTTACAAGTATCGGGGCCGATGCGTTTGTAGATTGTGTTGATCTGGCCAGCGTCACAATCGGCACTAATGTCGCCAACATTGAAGCCGAAGCGTTTATTGACTGCGACCTGACCAGCGTCACTATCCCCAACAGTGTCACCAACATTGGATATGGGGCGTTCGCTTGCTATAGCTTGAATACAATAACACTGGATATACCTAATTCTTTTTATACCAACGTTAATGGGGTTTTGTTCAATAAGAACCAGACTATGCTCATCCAATATCCAGGTGCTGTTGTCGGAGGCTACACAATCTCCAACAGCGTCACCAGCATCGGAATCGAGGCGTTCGATTACTGCACCCTGAACAACGTCATGATTCCCATCAGCGTCACCAATATTGGATACGAGGCATTCGATAACTGTGAAAATTTGACCGACGTCTCAATCCCTAATAGCGTCATCGGAATTGGGTACGGTCCGTTCGATGCCTGCACCAGTCTGAATACGATAACGGTGGATGCATCCAACCCTGCTTATAGTAGTTTGAATGGAGTCCTACTCAACAAGAGCCAAACCATACTAATCCAATACCCGGCAGGCAACGCCAGAACCTCTTACGCGATTACCAATAGCGTCATCAGTATCGGAGATGAGGCATTTGATATCTGTGAAAATCTGACCAACGTCACAATCCCTAACAGCGTCACTAGCATCGGAAATGAAGTGTTCCAAAACTGTTCCCTGGTCAACGTCATAATTCCCGATAGTGTCACCAGCATTGGGCAGTATGCGTTCTCTGGTTGCTTCAATCTCACGAGCATTACGATTCCTAACAGTGTCGGCAACTTCGGAAATTATACTTATGTATTCGCTGGCTGCAATAGCCTGACGGGAGCTTATTTCGAAGGTAATGCCCCCATTGCTGACTCGACAATGTTTGCTGGTGATAACAACGCGACAGTTTATTATTTGCCGGGCACCAGCGGGTGGAGCTCTACATTTGGTGGTATTCCGACGGCTCCATGGACGCTGCCGTATCCGCTAATTCTTGGCAGCGCAAATGGCAGTTCCAGCCTAGGTGTGCAAAACAATCAGTTCGGTTTCACTGTTTCCTGGGCAACCAACCTCTCTGTCGTCGTGCAGGCCTCCACGAACCTGGTTAATCCTGGTTGGACTCCGGTGACAACCAACACCCTTTCCGGCGGCACGTTATATTTCAGCGACGCCAAGTGGACAAATTATCATGGCAGGTTCTATCGTCTTAGCGCGCCTTAATGATTAAACGCGCCGAAAAGTTATGAAAACTAAACAAACCCTGTTTCAAATCTGCTCCTTGGTGCAGTGCTGTTGGTAAGTCCTATTTGCCATATTGACGCCAAACCGGGTGCCTAATAATTCAAAGCGATCTGTGCGACGTAATTGAAGTCGGAATGTTGCTTCTAAGTAACGGCCCATCTTAACTTAACAGGGAGCATGGATATCTTTCAATGCGCGCAGACCAACACGTCACCCTGATGTCGTTAGAAATTTCTGCGCTTTAAACAGGCAAATTCAGTTCGTTTATTATCATTGAATAATACACGGTTCAGTATTCATCAGGAAAGACGTCGCTGAGTTTGACCTTGAGCTTGTCCGTAATGGTTTCAAGTTTCGCGAGTGTAAGGTGATGTTCGCCAGCTTGCAGTCTGTGCAGCGTGGTATGTGAAACCCCGACCTTCTTTGCAAACTTCACGAATGAGAGGTCTCCTTGGGCTTTGTGCAGGAATTTGGCTAGTTGTTTGTCCAGGCTTGTTTTTCTCACCCTGAAACTTTGGCAAAACGTACTTAACGTATGTGTTAAGTTTTAGGTTGACCTCGTTTTTAAGCAGGAACAAAATCTGAGCATGATTCAGAGCAAAAGGCATTCAATCCAAGTGCGGACGGCGCTCATTGTGGGAATGTGCGCAATGGTCTTGCTGCTGGCTCTGGCTGGATGCGTATCGAGCCAACCCGCCTTGGCAGACCATCAAACAGACGAAGCCGGACAGCAGTTGAAGGAGGCCCAAGACGCAATCAAACCTGTCATTGATCAATTTAACACAGCATTTTTGGAATTTTACGATTCTGCGGCTGCGTTGAACAAGCACCCCTTTTTAGCCGGTATATCTGGCGACATGGGACCAGTTTGTCAACGATTTGGAGATGAGTTGAGTGCTATTGATATAAGCAAATGTCCCGAGGATTTTCGCGTTACCTTTGTAAACTACTATTCGGCCGTTTATAGCCTCAAATCATATTCGGATGCCAACTCCGGCTTGCGGGGAGCTTTGAAGGGCGTTTCAGCACTTTTCACCCTCAGTCCCCAAGTTCTTACATCGATTCCAGAAAACAGCGATAAAGCAATCAGCCCATTAGAGCAGGCCACAAAAGACTTGGTGCAAGTCTGCGCCAAATACAACCTGGTCTCCAATGACTCCAATGTAACCACGAACTAAAAATATAAACGTATGTCTGGAGACTCTCAACAAAATGGTGAAAACGACAACGCTCATAAGTTGTTCGGAAGCCTTGTCTGTGGTGTTCTGGCATTTGTCGTGGCGGCGCTATACAAACTTCCATTCATCATTTGCCTGTTAATCAGCGTGGTGGGACTTGTTTTTGGATGGTATGTGGGTTGGGTATTTGTCCTCTTGGGATTTTTTGTCTGTGCATTTTTCGGTATCGTCAATATTGCATACCAAATCTATCACTGGTTAAGCAATTGAGGGGCTAACGGCCTATTCTGCTACTTCCCTGGACTCAACGGACGCATTTTTGGCATTTTCGATTTCGCCACTCTCAACCAGCGCCAAATTCTTCCAACCTCTCATCGCCTTCCCATTTTCAGCTACCAAATCATGCCTGTATCGAAGCCCAAATCTAATTTCAACCTCGCTTTTGACGATCTTGTGAAATTGTTTGGAAGCAAATGGCACTAAATTATGAACTCGGCACCAAGACTGATAATTCTCATACATTTCCACCGCCCCCAAATTCGCTCCCTGTTTCTTCATTAAACAGTTTTGGACATAAGCTTTGGGAGATTCGGACCCCAATAACAACATCGAAGTCCTGGCTTGCTGTTCTTTGGTCTGGATCAATTGCAGGCTATCTTTGACCAGTTTTTTTCGCCCCTCTAATAACCAGTTCAAAATTCCACTCCCCTCCTTCTCAAACAGTAAGTCGCCCATTTTACCGAAGTGTTTATCGTGAGCTGGCCTCTTGAAATTTAGCACAATCAATCTACGTTCCCAGGCCTCCAAGTCCTCATCCAAATAAATCCGAGGCCTTCCGTTACAGGCCAAAACTATGGGAAAATTGCCTTCGATTACTTTTCTTTCATCGCTATTTTTAATTTCCGCCCACAAAGGATCTCCGCCCGTAAGTTGCTTGAAGATGCTGGACTCGTTTGAATTAAGAAACTCAGTCGGCATGTCTGGATGGTAAAGCAGGCGTTTGTTATGATAATGTGCAAGCTCATATTCGTTGCTGTAAATCTGATCTCGAATTATGCCCACTC
>Ga0206835_1164_pt1 | contig 18951 bp, 23 predicted proteins | sample Alteio_BWOrgCont_31_FD_152853 | JGI IMG/M metagenome (GOLD analysis project Ga0206835, IMG submission 152853) | Enriched cells from forest soil in Barre Woods Harvard Forest LTER site, Petersham, Massachusetts, United States -... | ecosystem: Environmental > Terrestrial > Soil > Temperate forest >...
AAAACCTGGATTCGGCAAAATCGAAAATTGGCGGCAGGTTTGTTCAATTGCCACAAAAACTCCAGCCAGCAACGAAAACGCTAAAAGATTTTTTACGAGTAATTTTTTGCCCTTCGCGGTTATGGCCGGGAGTAATCCATATGGGCTATTTACCGGATATTATCTACCGGAAATCAAGGCCAGTCGGAGGAAACACGGCCGGTTCATTTATCCGGTTTACCGGCTGTCGGAAGAAAAAAACCCAAATTTCACTAGAGCGGAAATTGATGGTGGGGCGCTGTTGGGAAATGGATTGGAGCTGATTTATGCCGACGATCCGGTCGCCCTGTTTTTCTTGCACTTGCAGGGTAGCGGCGTGGTTCGTCTCGATTCAGGGCAGAAGATCCTGGTCGGGTTTGCCGGAAAAAATAATCGGCCATATCATGCGATAGGAGCGGATTTACTGGCTTCTGGCGCAATCTCTCGGCCCGTAACGGCGGAGAAAATCAAGCAATGGCTTTATGCGCATCCCGGTAGCCAAAAGGAAATCATGGAAAGAAATCCGTCATATATATTCTTTCGAGAAATTCCTGACGGCGGACCAGTTGGAGCCAGTGGTGCAGCAATAACCCCTGGATATTCGCTGGCAATCGATTCGCATCTAATGCCATATTTTGCGCCAGTCTGGGTCGATAGCGGAAATTTCCGGCGGCTGATGATTGCCGAGGATACCGGCAGCGGAATAGTTGGTGCGGTGCGCGGCGATATATATTTTGGCTCGGGGTTGGCGGCGGAAAAACTGGCAGGAGAAATGCAATCACGTGGGAGATATTATGTGTTTTTGCCGGTTGGGGATGGCTTTTAAAACAAAATAGGCTCCCGGTTAGGGGAGCCTGAGTTGTGGGCGAATCGTTTTGCCCTGGTTTTCACTTCAACAGCCAGGGGACGATTAAGTTTTGTAGGGCAGCCATAACCAGCGCCCCACAAATGATGCCCAGCCAGAAGGCCTCCCAGGCGATGGCCCTGTAGCCCGCCTTGACCTGAGCGACCACGGTGGCGATGGGCAGCCTAGGTTCCAGTTCCTTACCCGAAGGGGAATCTTTCACCCTTGGGACTACAATAGAGTAACCCGTCGGCTCCGAATTTGGGCCGACATGATTGTTGTCGTCCCCAGGGTCGATGCCCTGCAAAAACTCCGCCATCTTTCCCATCCTTTCTCGAAACTCTAGGACTATAGGCCTCAAGGAACGTCCTCGAAGCCGAAAACAGGGAGGGCAACTTAGCCTTCCCGAAATGCCAATTCTAACGCACCGAACCGAACATAAAACGCTCTGATTTTAACCTAAAAAATCCCGGGAAATATTAAACTTTTGTGAAATTTTGACCCATTGCGTAAATTCCTCCCCCCACTGGCGGGGGAGGGGGTAGCAGGTTGAAATTCCGCCATAATCAATTGCATTATACAAAAACCCCTTTTATTATCCCCCTAGTTTTTGCGGATATGGCGGAATTGGCAGACGCGCCAGACTTAGGATCTGGTGCCGTAAGGCGTGTGGGTTCAAGTCCCTCTATCCGCACCACGCTTCGCCCTGCGGGCTTCGCGTGGCGCAGCCACGGGAAGCCGCATCTTGGGCGAAGCAGTGTCCGGCGTAGCTCCTGAAAGGAGCGAAGACGGACTGACGATATTTATTTACAAAGGACCAAAAATGCAGATCAAAAAAGTTACCTCCGATAAATTGAAACGCGAATATGATGTCATCATTCCGGCCACAGACATCGCTTTGAGAGTGGAAAAAAAACTGAAGGAAATCGGCAAGAAAGCCAAATTTCCGGGATTTAGGCCAGGTAAAGCGCCAGTCGCATTGCTGAAGAAGAATTACGGTCAGTCGGTTTTAGGCGAAGTGGTGGAGCAGATAATCGGCCAGTCTTCCATGGAGGCGCTGAAAAAAGAAAATTTAAGGCCAGCCATGCGCCCAAAATTCGAGATATTATCGTTTGAAGACAATGCCGATCTAAAATATAAAATGAAATTTGAAATCCTGCCGGAAATGCCGAAAATCAATTTTGAGAAATTAAAATTGGAGCGGCAGAAAACCCTGGTGACGGATGAGGAAATAAATGCCGGGTTGGAGAGGTTGGCTGCCCGGGTCAGGGAGTTCAAAAAGGTCGAAAGAGCGGCAAAAAAAGGCGATGCGGTGCTGATCGATTTCAAGGGATCGATTGCGGGCGTGGAGTTCGCGGGCGGAGCGGCGGAAAATTTCACCCTGGAACTCGGCGGCAACCAATTCATTCCCGGGTTCGAGGATCAATTGGTCGGCACCAAATCCGGTGAGGATAAAAAAGTAAATGTTACCTTCCCGAAGGATTATCAAAATAAAGAATTTGCCGGGAAAGATGCGGTTTTTGCGGTGAAAGTGCATGAAGTGCAGGAAACTTTACCGCCTGAAATCAACGATGAATTCGCAAAAAAAATGCAATTCGAGAATCTGGCTAAACTGAAAGAGGCAATTGCCAAGCAGGTGGAGAAGGATTTTGCGGAAATTTCGCGCACACTGGTGAAAAAAGAATTGTTCGACATGCTAGAAAAGAAGTGCGATTTCCACGCACCCGAAGAAATGCTGGAGTCGGAATTCGACACCATTTGGAAACAAGCGTTAACCGAGAAAAAAAACGATCCGGAATTCGATAAGAAAACAGAGGAAAAGCTGAAGAAAGAATATAAAAAAATGGCCGAGCGCCGTGTAAAACTAGGGATTTTGCTGGCGGAAATGGCCCGGGAAAACGGCATCAATGTTTCAGACCAAGAATTAACCAGCGCTATGATCGAAAAAGCTCGGGCATTTCCAGGAGCTGAGCAGAAAGTGATGGAATATTTAAGCCGTAATCAAGCCGCAATGGAGGAGCTGAAAGGGCCGATAATCGAGGATAAGGTTGTTAATTTCATTCTAGCAAAAGCAACAATAAAGGAGAATACCGTCTCTTCCAAAGAACTGCTTGCCGCCGCCGATAAGCTAGAGGAAGAAGCAGAATATCTCGGCACTGCCGGCTATGTTTCAGCCGGTGGCCATACCCATCATCATGACGATGCGGACGATGATGATTTCGATGACGGGCATCATGTCCACGGCCCGGGGTGCAATCATTAGGCTATATTCGTTTTGCCGATCACCATTCATTCGGGTTCTGAACGGGTTTTATTCTCTCCGTAGCAATAGGTTTCTCGGTCGGCGTTTCTTCAGTGATCTCGCGTTTTTCCTCCGGCGGTGCAGGCGGGGGATCTTTCTCTCCCGTAAGCTCTTTTTCAACTATATCGAGAAGCCTTTTGCCCGTCGGGCTATCGCTAGGCACCAGGGTGCTGCTGCCGCAATTTGCGCATACCAGCGTGCGGCCGAATAATCGCCATATCGTATAGGGAAGCCCGAGCGGAAACATCAACCAGGCCAGCACTTCGAGTTTTACGCTGCCGCGTTTTATCTTTTTCGGCCGTCCGACATATTTGCATTGGATACAGATCAGATCAGTCATGTTTATGGTCTTATTTGATCTTTTCCCCGAACCACATATTTGTAAGTCGTAAGCTGCTCAGCGCCGACCGGGCCGCGGGCGTGGAGCTTGCCGGTAGAAATCCCGATCTCCGCGCCCATGCCGAATTCGCCGCCGTCAGCGAATTGTGTGCTGGCGTTATGAATTACGATGGCGCTATCGATTTCGGTCAGGAATTTCTCCGCCGCACTGTCATCTTCCGTGATTATCGCATCGGTATGGTGCGAGCCGTGACGGTTGATGTGAGTTATCGCCTCATCCAGATTTTTCACGATTTTCAGCGAGATTATCGCATCCAGATATTCGGTATCCCAATCTTCTTCGTTGGCCGGAACAATCCGTGAATCGAGGCTTCTAGATTTTTCATCGCCCCTGATTTCGCAATGCAAATCCGTCAGTTCCTTCGCAATGAGCGGAACGAATTTCGCCGCAATTTTTTCATCCACCAGCAATGATTCCGTAGCGCCGCAAACGCCGCAGCGGCGCATTTTCGCGTTCACCGTGATTTTCACAGCCTTGGCCACATCCGCTGATGCGTGGATGTAAGTATGGCAATTGCCCTCCAGGTGTTTTATCACCGGAATCCGGCTCTCCGCCAGCACTCGCTTGATCAATTCCTTGCCTCCGCGCGGGACGATGATGTCGATATATTCATCGAGTTTCAGCATTTCGCCAACTGCGGTGCGGTCGCGCGTGGGGATTAATTGCACGGAATCAGGGGCAAGTCCCGCGGATTTCAATCCTGTTTGCAAACATTCCATGATCGCGGATGACGATTCAAAACTTTCCGAGCCGCAGCGTAAAATCGCAACATTGCCGGATTTTATAGAGAGCCCGGCCGCATCGGCGGTAACGTTCGGGCGCGATTCATAGATGACGCCGATGACGCCCAAAGGCACGGAGACGCGTGCGATTTTGAGTCCATTCGGCCTCACCCATTCGGCCAATATTTTGCCCACCGGATCAGGCTGGTTTGCCACTTGGCGCAACCCATCGGCCATTGATTTGACACGTGATTCATTCAGTTCCAGCCGATCAAGCAATGCACCGGAAATGCCAGATTTCTTAGCATTATCCATGTCGATTTTATTCGCCGTCAAAATTTTGCCTGCATTCTTTTCTATTGCAGTGGCAGCGGCAAGGATAGCTGATTTTTTTTGTTCTGAGCCGGCTAAAGCAAGTGTGGCGGCCGCTTTTTTCGCGGACTTGGCAATTTCCAGCAGTTGCGTTGCAATATTCATAACTTACTCAATACCATATCATCCCGATGGATCAATTCCTCGCGTCCAGCGAAGCCTAAAATCTCCTCGATTTCCGCACTTTTATGACCAATAATGGCCTTAGCTTCGGCAGCAGGATAAGCGATTAACCCGCGGCCAATTTCCTTGCCTTCAGCGGTTTTTATCCGGACGGTATCGCCACGTGCAAAACTGCCTTTCACCGCTGTCACCCCAGCTGGCAGTAGGCTTTTGCCTTTTTTCAGCGCCGCCAGCGCGCCGTCATCGATTGCCACTTCGCCTTTCGCGTTTAAATTTTCCGCGATCCAGTTTTTGCGCGCGGTTTTGACGTCCTGGTTTGAAACGAATATTGTATGTTTCGCGCCCGCGGCCAATTTTTTTATAGGGTTTGCCACCATGCCAAGCGTGATTATGGTATGGCTGCCGAATGCATCGGCGATTTTCGCAGCTTGAATTTTTGTTACCATCCCGCCGGAGCCGGTATCCGAAGTTGAATCCTTGGCCATCGCTTCGATTTCCGGGCTGATGCCTTGGATTTCCGGGATATGCCGCGCGGTTTTGCTTTTACGCGGATCGGCGGTGTAAAGTCCGTCAATGTCGGAGAGCAATATCAAAACTTCCGCGCCGATCATTTGGGCAACGCGCGCGGCCAGCCTATCATTATCGCCGAATTTCAACTCGGCGGTGGCCACCGTATCGTTCTCGTTTATCACGGGGATGATGCCGAGCTCCAGCAGAGTTTCTAAAGTTGCGCGGGCATTCAGATAACGCCGCCGGTTTTCGGAATCCTCCAGCGTCAACAGGATTTGTGCGACGTGCATGTTGTGATGCTGGAAATTTTCCTGATAGGCTTTAACCAGCGCCAATTGCCCGCAAGCCGCTGCCGCCTGTTTTTCCTGCAACTTCATAGATTTCCTGGACTTGCCGATGTAATGCGCACCAAGTGCCACCGCTCCGCTCGTCACGATTGCAACTTCGATCCCACATTCTTTTAATTCCGCCACATCGGCGGCCAGACTTTCCAGCCATGTATGATTCGGCTTACTATCTTTAGTAATGACCAGGGAGGAGCCGATTTTGAGCACTACACGCCGGTAATTTTTGAAGAAATATTTCATATCAAGCAAGTGCGATTATTTGCTGTTCCGTCAAACTGCCTGGCACAATGATTATCGGCGCCCGCAATTTTCCTCTAGCATGCGTCACTAGCCATGAAATCATTTTGTTGCCGTCCTTGACCCCTGCAGATTCTCCGAGCACCAGCGCGCCGATATCCTGATCATCGTTCAAAACCGCTAAAATCTGTTCTTGAGGCAACCCTTCCCGGATAATCAGACTCGGCGTCAGGCCGGCGAAAGCATTGGCTTCAAAGGCCAATTTCTTGAGCACCTTCTCCGCTTTTTCCCGCCGTTCCTTGCGCATAACATCTTCGACACCGGTTAATCCGACTAAATCCATCGGCTCTAATACATAAAGCATTTCCACCTGGCGTTTCGATCGTGTGGCCTTGGTGCATGCGAACCGCAGCGCCACCCCGGAGTATTCTCCATCATCAATATAAACCAGGAGCTTTGTTTTCCCGGAGGATTTTGGCTGTATGGATTTCTTTGTTTTTGCCTTCATATTTCATGCCCTCCTGAAAACCACGCTCGCTAACCATCCGGCGAATAGGGCCAGGAAAATCGCTGACAGGCCGTATAAGACGGCGTGCTCATGCGCGAATTCATAGGTGAATGCCTCGAAACCTATCTTTTTAACATGAATCGGGGTCGATTGTACAGAAACAAGCCGTCCGCCGCTGAAGAGATAAACTTCGGCCAGGTAAGTTCCGCCTTCGATATTTGCAGGGAAGCGGAGATTGGTGCGAAATAGCGTATCGCCCCAGAACGAAACCTTTTCTTCTTCTGCATAAAGCCCGGTTTCTTTTTTGATGCGATACAAGGCCTCAGCGAAATCATCGTTTTTGTTAAGCCGCTCGGATTTTTCGCCACGCCAGCCCCAATTATCGGCGCCAAGCCCCAGGGCGGTCAGCAGATAACCGTTGTCGATGCGGGCGACCGGCCGGCTCGATGAAACCGCGTAAAAGCTAGAGACATCACTTAATTTTTTCTGGCCCCTGGTCATCCAAATTCCCATGGTTCTTTCCTTTTTCCGTACAACATAATCCCGCTTGGGGCCGCGCACCACCACCACCACGTCGCCTGCTTCGTCGCGCGCGCCGAACAGCAGAATATCGATACCGGTGAAACTGGTGTCGATTTCTATGCCACGCATGGCGAGATCGGCCACTATCGGGTGTGCCGCTTGTGCTGAAAGTGGCAGAAATATCGCCAGAGCAAGCAGAATCCTTTTCATTCCTCAATTCACCTCGATGATCGAATAAGGATTCGCCGGCGCCACCAATAAATCCAAAGCCAATTTCAGGGCGACACTGAGAACGATCAGCGCCAGCCACATCCGCATTTTTTCCGCCGGGAGCCGGAGTGCCGCCTGCGCTCCCGCCTGTGCTCCAGCGACTGAGCCCAATATGAGCAGCGCCGCCAGCACTATATCGACGCTATGCGTACCGGTTGCTTGAAGAAAGGTGACATTGGCGGTGGTGAATACGATCTGGAGTAATGACGTGCCGATCACCAGCGAAGTCGGCATACCGAAAAGATATATCATTGCCGGTATCATCACGAACCCGCCGCCAACGCCGAGCAGCGCCACCAACGTCCCAGCCAGGAACCCTACCGCTACTGGCAGGGCGGCGCTGATTTCCAGTTCCGATACAGGGAATTTCACCACGAACGGTAGCCTGCCATGCTTGATCCAGCCCGGAATTTTGCGCTTTCCGGGCACGATTCCTTTTTTCTTGGCCCGGATATGACCGATAGATTCCAACGCCATCAGGGAGCCGACCGTGGTCAAAAACAGAACGTAAAAAACCGAAATCGCCAGATCGAGCTGGCCGATTTTTTTGAGTGCGGCAAACAGCCAAACCCCGCCGGAAGAGCCAAGAAATCCACCGATGGTTAAAAATACAACCATTTTTATATCGACGTTTTTCCGCCGGAAGTGGCCGAGGAAACCGGAGAATGACGCGGCAACCGTCTGGTTGGACGATGTGGCGACCGCGACTGCCGGAGGCACGCCGATAAAAATCAGAAACGGTGTCAGCAAAAACCCGCCGCCGATGCCGAACATGCCGGAAAAAAACCCGCCAACGGCACCGAGCAAAAGGATTCCCAGCACATTCACCGGCATTTCCGCTATGGGTAGATATATTTCGAATGAGTGCATTTGCAGTTAACTGTCAACTACTCCTGGTTAAACACTTCCGCCTTGTCGCCCACGCGGATGTTGTATTTCTTGATGCTCCCTGCGGCAAGTTGTACCACCTTACGCACTTTTTCCACCGAATTTATCGGCTGGGTGGAGCGTGCTGTGACGTGCGGTATCATCTCGGTGATATTTCCGCGCTCATCGACAAATAAAATATCGCGCGAGACATAAAGATTTCTCAAATTCAGATCGGCGATGCGGTTTTTATCATAAATGAAAACCACCGCTTCGTTATCGGCTAATTGCTTCTCTATTATCAGCCCGGGCGGAAACATATCAACGCCCTGTTGGACTTCGGCGATATAATCCAATTCGCGGTCACCGGTATCGCCGTTTTGATCGGGCTTGGGCGTTATCACCAGCTTGGCTCTAGCATAGATTATGGGCGTTTCGCCATCCTGTGCTTGAGCGGCGGGAGCCAGGACAAGCAGCAAAATTATGAATAAGAATTTAATGGTGTCGTTCCCGTCTGCGCCGGGATGACAATGTTGTTTTAGGTTAGGCATACAATTTTATAGTGATTTCTCAACTAAAACCGGCGGGCAAATTACCATATCGCCGATTTTTATCTGCAATTTCCCGGCTGTTCCGCCTTTTATTTCCAGCACTGCAATTACCGGTTGGCCGGAATTTATCATTTTTTCGGATTCCGGTGTCGCATTTTCCTTAATTTTCACTACACGGCCATTCTTGGCAATAAACAGCATATCGAGCGGCACCAGCGTATCCTTCATCCACATGGAAATGGTTCTTTCATTGCCTAAATAAAACAGCATCCCTGCATCGTCCGGCAGAGTTTTTCTATCCATAAGTCCATGCTGCAAATTACTCCGACTTTCCGCCAATTCGACGCGAAAATGCGCTTCTCTGCCACCGCCTATAATCGCCAGATCATACAGCGCCGGTTGCTTGCCAAAGCCAATCCATAGCACGACGGTGACCGCGGTAAGTAACGCTAATCCAACCCATTTCGCGGATTTCATGCCGTTATTTCTTCTCCTCAAAGTAACTGCTAATCCTGCTGGCGAATCCACTGCCGACGCTGAATTCTATCACCTGGCCGTTGCGATCGATAACCACCGTATATGGCTCATTGTCGTCATAATGCATATCAATCGTTTTAAGCGCTCCTGCTAGCGATTCGGGGGAATCATCCAGCATAAGCGGGGTAAATGGCAAATTCCTACCTGATAGAAACGAGGCCAGCAATAACGGATGCCGGTCGGTTGCGATAACTATCACCGGTATCTCCGGATACTGTCTTGCCGTATCGACAATATCCTGGAAATAAATTCGGCATAGGATGCAGTTGCTTTTGAATATATGCACCAGCTGCAAATGCCCTTTCTTATCCTGTATCAATTGCAAAACGTCTGGGCTTTTTACCTTTTTTATGGTTTTCAAATAGGCTTCGGCGCTGCTTTCGGAAACAGGCAGCATCTTCTGACCGAAAAAGGCATACCAGAAGCCGGCAAGGATAATGAGGATTACCAGGAATTTTTTTATGTTCATAGACCACCAGAATAAGCTATTATAGGTAAGATTCCAATATGCTTATAGATTTCATAAAAATGCAAGGTTGCGGCAATGATTTCATCATCATTGACAATCGCCGGGGTGCCAGGAAGTTTTCCGCACGGGAAGTCATGGTTATAGCCGATAGGCGGTTCGGCATCGGCTGCGACCAGTTGGTACTGATGGAAAAATCCCGCCATGCCAATATTTTCATGCGGATATATAACGCCGACGGGTCGGAGGTGAATTCCTGCGGCAACGCCTCGCGCTGCGTGGCGCTTTTGCTGTTTGGCGAAACCGGGAAAAAGGAAGTCATCATCGAAACCAGGGCCGGTATCATATCGGCAAAAAAAGCGGCGAAAAACATGGTTGCGGTGAATATGGGAAAGCCTGGATTGAAATGGCAGGAAATTCCTCTAGCGAAGAAGGTTGATACGTTGCAGCTGGATATTAAATTTGGCCCGCTTTCTAAGCCGGCAGCGGTCAGCATGGGCAATCCGCATATGGTATTTTTTGTTGATAATGCGGCAAAAATCCCATTGGCAAAACTTGGGCCGGAATTGGAAAATCATCCGCTTTTCCCGGAAAAAGCCAATATCGGGGTTGCGGAAATAAAATCTTCGTCTAAAATCCGCCTCCGCGTTTGGGAGCGGGGAGCAGGTGAAACCCTGGCTTGCGGCACCGGGGCCTGCGCGGCATTGGTCGCGGCGAATCTTCGTGGTTTGACCGGCAGAAAAGCCTTAGTCGCACTTCCCGCCGGGGAATTGAGTATAGAATGGCAGAAATCCGGTGCGGTCATAATGGCCGGCCCGGCGGAAGTAAGTTTCGTTGGGGTGTTTGAAATTTAGAATGTGAGAAAATAGAATATGAGAGTGTGAGAATGTGAGAATATGAGTGAAGAAGAATCCTCACTCAAACTCTCACACTCTCATATTCTCAACCACTCAATTATGAAACAAGTAATCACATTCGGCTGCCGGTTGAACGCTTATGAAAGCGAAGTCATCAAGAAGAATCTTGAGGGCCTGGCCGATGAAAATATCGCCGTGTTCAACACTTGCGCGGTGACGAGTGAGGCCGAGCGCCAGGCGCGCCAGGCTATCCGCAAGTACCGCAAGGAAAATCCGGCTGCCAGAATCGTCGTAACCGGCTGCGCGGCGCAGATCACGCCCGCAAAATATTCCGCAATGCCGGAGGTGGATTTGGTGCTGGGGAATGAGGAGAAGTTGGATAGTAAGAACTATCAGGTGTCAGGTGTCAGGTGTCAGGTGTCAGGAGAAAAAGCTGAAATCTGGAACCTGAAACCTGAAACCTCGGTTCTCGTCAACGACATAATGTCCGTCCGGGAAACCGCGTCGCATTTGGTGAGTGGGTTTGAGGGGCGGGCTAGGGCGTTCGTCCAGGTACAAAACGGCTGCAATCACCGCTGCACATTTTGTATAATCCCCTATGGCCGGGGTAATTCGCGTAGCGTTGCCGTCGGTGAAATCGTCACGGAAGTAAGGACGCTGGCGGAAGCCGGGTATAATGAAATCGTGCTGACCGGCGTTGATATTACCGATTACGGTCTGGATTTGCCCGGAAAACCATCACTGGGGCAAATGATGAAACGGCTTTTAAAACTGGTGCCGGAACTGAAACGGCTCCGGCTTTCCTCGATCGACGTCGCGGAAATCGATAATGATCTGCTGGATTTGATCGCAGGCGAGCCGCGCCTGATGCCGCATCTTCACTTAAGTCTGCAATCGGGTGACGATATGATCTTGAAACGCATGAAGCGCAGGCATTTGCGCAAAGACATCCTGGATTTCTGCGAAAAGGCACGGAAACTGCGGCCTGACGTTGTTTTTGGTGCCGATATTATTGCCGGGTTCCCGACCGAAACCGAGGCAATGTTTGCCAACACTTCGCGCATAATCGATGAGGCGAATTTGACCTATCTGCATGTGTTTCCCTATTCCAGCCGTGAAGGAACACCCGCCGCGAAAATGCCGCAGATTGCGAAAAACATAAGGAAAGAGCGTGCAGCGGAACTGCGCGGAAAAGGCGGAAAAAACCTGGCGGAGTTTTTACAATCGCGCATAGGAAAAACTGAAAACATCATCATCGAAAAGCCTGGTTTCGGGCGCACCGAGCATTTCGCGCCGGTAAAGCTTAATGGCGATGCTGTTTCTGGTGCGCTTGCTCGGGTGGAAATTTCCGACGCTGATGCTGAACATTTAATCGCCGCCTGATGCTATCTTTTGGCGGCAGAATCGCGGCGATTTTTAACCAGAAAAGAATCGATGCCGAGACTTTAAGCGAGTTAGAAGATCTCCTGATCGAAGCAGATATGAGCGCAAAAACCGCTCATGGAATAATCGATTTGCTTGGCAAAAATCGTATTGGCAAGGAAGCTGGTGCGGAGGAAATCAAATCGGAACTCGCGAAAATAATTACCGGGATATTACAACCGCTGGCAAAGAAATTGGTTATCGACAAATCTTTACATCCGCACGTGATATTGCTGGCTGGAGTGAATGGTAGCGGTAAGACTACTACCATCGGAAAAATCGCGCATCGTCTAAAATCCGAAGGGCTGAAAGTGATGCTCGCAGGCTGCGACACATTCCGCGCCGCTGCCGTAAATCAGCTTGCAATATGGGCCGAGCGCACCGGCTCTATGTTCATTTCCGGCGCAGAAAATTCCGATCCGGCGGCAATCGCCTACCAGGCATTGGCACGCGCTCGGAAAGAAAGTTATGATGTTCTGCTCATCGACACTGCAGGCCGGCTTCAGAATAAATCCGCATTGATGGAGGAACTCGGGAAAATCATCCGGGTGCTGAAAAAGATCGAGCCTTTAGCGCCACATCATTCACTTCTGGTTTTGGATGCGACTATCGGACAGAATGCCATAGCCCAAGGCGAGATTTTCAAGGCCACAGCGGATATAAACGGCCTCATCGTCAATAAGTTAGACGGCACTGCAAAAGGCGGAATCATTGTGGCATTGGCGCAAAAATTCGCCCTGCCGGTTTATGCGGTCGGCAGCGGTGAAGGAATAAATGATTTGCAGGATTTCGATGCGGAGATTTTTGCGAAAAACCTAGTCGGACTGTGATTTTTTGGTCGCTTGCCGGGGAAAAATGCACTGTCTCAAAATACTTGCATCACGAAAACAGTTTACATATTTAGTAAAATTTTATACAAACACCGGCACGGCGTGTAAAAGCCTATAAATCTTAGCTTTTAAGAAGGAATTAGTATATAGTGGCGATGATGGAGAAGCTCAAATTGGTGAACAGGAGAATGTTTTTTCTTTACTTCGTTCCTTTTGCCTTTTTTTGCTTGATTTCACTTGTTGCGATTCATTCTTTCGATTTTGCCCCTTCTATTACCGAGCAAGATTCATCATACATAAAAGAACAATATCAAATCACCGTCGAACGCCAGGAGGCGGAGCAGAATATCGGGCAGAATTCCGCGCAGCAAAGTGGAGCTTCCGCTGCTAACATTGCCGGTAGCGATTATTTGAGTGTGATTGTCAGGAAAGGGCATAGCTTCAGCGACACTTTGGCCGAAGCGGGAATCGACCGCAGCGAGGCCCAGAAAATCAACGAATCGATAAGGCGGGTGATAAACCTGAAATCACTAGGCGCCGGCCAGGAGATTCTGGTGGCTTTCGGCGAGGATGGCAGCCGCAGGGGTAGCAATTTCCGCCTTGCTTCGCTCAAGATTTCCGCGCCGGAGCACGATATCGAGGTAATGCGGGATGACGGGGGCAATTTCATCACTAGATCTACACAGAAAAAACTTACGCAAAGGCCGGTGAAGGCATCGTTCAAGATAATCGGAAGCCTTTATCAGTCAGGCATCAGTGCCGGTATATCACCGAACATAATGCTCGAAATTATTCGCGCCTATAGCTATGACGTCGATTTCCAGCGCGACATAAAAAGCGGTGATGATCTGACGGTTTTATATGGCGCGTCGTTCAACCCGCAGGGGCGTAAGGTGCATGACGGCAATGTGATTTATGCAGCGCTTAACACCGGCGGAAAAGAACTGAAAATATACCGCCATATCGATAAATCCGGCGATGTGGGTTATTTCACTGTGGATGGCCAGAGCGTGAAGAAATCGCTGCTCAGAACGCCGGTGAACGGTGCGCATATCACCTCCCGGTTTGGGTTCCGCATGCATCCTCTACTCGGATTTTCCCGGATGCACCAGGGCATAGATTTCGGTGCACCGGCAGGGACACCCATCTTCGCTTCGGGCAGCGGGGTGATCGAAGAAATGGGCCCGAAAGGTGGCTACGGGAAATACATGAAAGTCCGGCATAACTCCGATTATGCATCTGCCTACGCGCATATAAGCCGGTTTGCTTCGGGTATGCGTCCGGGCAGAAAAGTTAAGCAAGGCGAAATCATCGCCTATGTCGGCTCGACCGGTTTGGCGACGGGGCCTCACCTACATTATGAGATAATATTCAAGGGTGAGAAAGTGAATCCGCTCAGCGTTAAGAGCACGCCGGGCGTGAAGCTCGCTGGTGCGGAATTAAAGACCTTCCGCAAGGAGACACAAGCGCTCGACTCTATGCTGGCAGCACTGCCACAGCAGGGTGCGGCGAAAGTTGCGAGCGGTAATTTGATGATTAGATGATTTGCATCAGCAAAATCACGCATCATCGCATTATCTAATCAGCGAATTGTCCAAATGTCGAAATCCATCAAAATCGCTCCCTCCATTCTTTCCGCTGATTTCGCGCGCCTTGGCGATGAGGTTCGGGCGATAGACAAGAGCGGCGCAGATTACATCCATGTCGATGTTATGGATGGGCATTTCGTGCCGAATCTCACCATCGGGCCGGATGTAGTAAAAGCTCTAAAGCCACACAGCAAATTGCCGTTCGATGTGCATCTGATGATCGAACAGCCGGATAATTTCATCAAGGCATTCGCCGATGCCGGCGCCGATATAATCACCGTCCATGCCGAGGCGGTGACGCATCTGCACCGCACTATCCGGCTGATAAAATCTCTGGGCAAAAAAGCCGGAGTTTCGCTGGTGCCATCGAGCCATGAGGAAAAGTTGAGCCATGTAATGGAGGAAATCGATCTGGTGCTGGTGATGACGGTAAATCCGGGTTTTGGCGGGCAGGAATTTATCCGCGCATCCTTGAAAAAAATTACCTCCATCAGAAAAATGATCATTGCCACCGGCCGTGAAATTGAACTCGAAGTCGATGGTGGGATAAATAAAAATACCGCGCAGGAAGCCGTGAAAGCCGGCGCAGACGTGCTGGTTGCCGGTAGCGCCATATTCAAGGGCGATGCTTCGCGTTATGCGGAAAATATCAAGGCGTTGCGCAGCTGATGTCTTTGCTCAAAAAAGCGGTGGCCGAACATCTGGACGCGGTTTCCGAGTTTTTTTCGCGCAACGAAAAAGCGCTTGAGGAATTAGGGCAAAAAACCGCTACATGTTTCAAGTCCGGCAATAAAATAATATTCGCCGGGAACGGCGGCAGCGCTTGCGATGCTATGCATATAGCCGGGGAATTCGTCGGCCGATTTGTGGATGACCGGGTAGCACTTCCCGCCATCGCGCTCTCCGCCGATAGCGGGATAATCACCGCGGTCGGCAACGATTACGGGTTCGAAAAAATCTTCTCCCGGCAGATAGAAGCTTTGGGGAAAAAAGGCGATATATTCGTAGCGCTCTCCACATCGGGTAGCAGCCCAAACATAATTGCGGCGCTTAATGCGGCACAGGCAAAGGGAATCGATACCGTTCTCCTCACCGGAAAAAAGGGGAAAGCAAGCAAGAATGCCGGTATGGTTTTATTCGTAGAAAGCGAAATCGCCGCACGCATCCAGGAAACACACATCACCGCGCTACATATATTGGCGCTGCTGGCGGAGGCAGAATTGTTTTCAAAACCTGAGGAATTCGGCGGACGAGGGGGGTTAGAACCCACCCGCTACGGCGATTGGGAGAATAAAGGCCGGGTCAGCGATTTTTGAGGTTATAGGGGCCATATCATGAATGCTGTGCCATCCATGCCCTAAGCGCAGCATTGATGCGAGTCTGCCAGCCTTTGCCGGTGGCACGTATCGCATCCAACAAATCGGCATCGATCCTAAATGTCGCATTCACCTTGGGTCTGGCTTTTCTCGGTCTTCCCCGTGTCTTGGTGCCGGCAAATTCTGCCAGCGCCTGCATTTCCCGGCGGGATAGAATGTCCCTCGAACTAATGCGTTCGATATCCTCCAATTCTGCCTCGGTAAAAGGACGTGCTGCGGCGGAATCCGGTGCGTATTCTATTTTTACTCCGTTACTGGATATAAAGATTTCTTCCGGTTTCTTTTTCATAAAATTTCCTTTCTCTTAAATTGGCTTTGCGTAGGGAAATCACTCGTATATTCGGCTTTCTCGGCGTCCACACCATCACATGCAACCGACCTCGGATGAAGCCATAGCTTACATAACGATCTTCGCCGTAATCCCGCCGCGTATCTAGGTAGGTAAGAGCAGTTTTCCAATCGAATGTTTCGGAAACGTCGAAATCGAAACGGCGGGATGGATCTTGTTTGTTCCTCCTGCTTTTATCCGGGTCGAACTCGTATCCCATACCTTTATTGCTACAGCAAAAACTCCGCCAAAGCAAGCATTATTTGCTGTAGCGAAAAATATCAAACCGTAAACGGGTCCTTCACAGAAATCGTGTCTTCCCGCTCGGGCGAAGTGGAGACGATAGCAGCCGGGGCTTCGATCAATTCCTCGATGCGGCGGATGTATTTGATGGCGGCAGCCGGCAAATCTTTGAAGCTGCGCGCCCCGCGCGTTGAATGCTCCCAACCCTCGATTTCCTCATATATCGGCTTTATTTCCGCCTGGATTTTCATGCTCGCCGGTAGATAATCGTAGAACTTGCCGTTGTAATCATAGCCGACGCAGATTTGTAAGGGTGTGATGCCGTCCAATACGTCCAGTTTGGTAAGCGCGATGCCCATGATGCCGGAGAGTTTCACCGATTGCCGCACCATCACCGAATCGAACCAGCCGCAGCGGCGTTTGCGACCGGTGACGGTGCCGAATTCCTTGCCGCGTTCGCCTAGCCTCTGGCCGATCTCGTCATGCAATTCGGTCGGGAACGGCCCGCTGCCTACGCGCGTGGTATATGCCTTGGTGATGCCTAAAACATAATTCACCGCGGAAGGCCCGATGCCGGTTCCGGCGAATCCCGCGCCCGCCACCGTGTTGGACGATGTTACGTAAGGATAGGTTCCGTGATCGGTATCCAGCATTATGCCTTGTGCGCCCTCGAACAATATCCGCTTGCCCTTCTGCCGCATCCGGTCCAATACCCGCCATACCGGCTTGGCAAAGGGCAGAATTTTCGGCGCTACAGCTATCAATTCATCGAGCGTTTCCTTGGCGTTTATCTCCGTGGCGCCGATGCCGCGGCGCATGCAATTATGATGCGTCACTAGAATTTCCACGCGCTTTTGCAGCGTTTCCCTATCTTCCAGATCGCAAACGCGGATGGCGCGGCGGCCGATTTTATCCTCATATGCCGGGCCGATGCCCCGGCCCGTCGTGCCGATTTTGGATGGCCCGCGCATTTCCTCCGCCGCCACTTCCTGCTGGCGGTGCAGCGGCAAAATCAGCGGCGCGTTTTCCGCGATCATGAAATTATCCGGCGTCACATGCACGCCTTTCTTGCGCTCCTCCTCTATTTCCGCCAGCAGCGCATAAGGGTCGATCACCACGCCGTTGCCGATGATGGAAAGCTTGCCCGGCCGCACGATTCCCGATGGCAGCAGCGATAATTTATGCACCACGCCGTCGATCACCAGCGTATGCCCGGCATTATGTCCGCCCTGGAAACGCACCACCACATCAGCCTTCTCCGAAAGCCAATCGACGATCTTGCCTTTTCCTTCATCTCCCCATTGGGAGCCGATTACCGCTACATTTGCCATATGTTACCAATAAACAATAGTGTCATTCCCGCGCAGGCGGGAATCCATAGCCACAGGCCATGATGTTTATAATAAATCTCTCCGCCTCTGGAATATGGATCCCCGCCTTCGCGGGGACGACAAAAGCAAAAAGCGAGGGATAATATACTGTGAGGGAAGAAAGGTCTAGGAGTAAGATGGTGGCTGTGGCTTACGATCTCCCTCCGTCTTTTCCTGCCCCGGCGATTTCCGCCTGGAGTTCCTGGATGGGGCGGCGATTGATTATTTCCAGCATAGGCAGTCCGCCGGTTTTCTCGCGTTCCTCAAGCAATGCCCTAACCATCCTGTCTGTGGATACGCTGGAACCCATTGAATCACCTATATCCAGATTCCACAGGCTATTCAGATTTTGCGACCTGCCAAGCTGTCTTGCACCATAAATTCCGTGATTGGGGTTGTTCCGTAAAATTAAATTTTCAAGACAGCCAAAATGCTGGGAACTGGCAATTGCTTCCAACCCTTCATCCCCAATTTGATTCTGCTCTGCTTGCAAAAATCTGATCCTCTTTAAGTTTACCGACCCAGCCAAGATTTTTACCTCTTCGTCCCCTATTTTGTTATATCCGAGATCTAATCTAGTCAGTTGCGCCAGATGCGGTGAACCATCTAAATGGCGGATGCCTTCCAATCCTATATCATTACTAGCTAAATCCAATTCCTGAAGCCCGGGTAAGGCACAATCGGCAATATGCCGCACCCCTTCATCGCCAAGCTGGTTAAAAGCCAATCACAATTTCCTCAAATTTGAAACCGCCTGGTAGCTCGATAATATCTGGCCGGTTTCCGGTCCCATATCATTGCCTACAAAGCCTATTGCCGTCGGCCGTAAATATTTTGAATTCACAATGGCCTGTATAACACCAGGCCCGCCTAAGTTATTGTTAGAAGCATCCAATGTTTTAATCCTGGCTGAATCGGGCGAATCTCCTATCATTTCGATTCCCATATGGCCGATTGGATTCAATCCTATATCCAATGATTCGATCCGTTCCAACAGTCCGGAATCAATTAATGTTTGGATGCCTACTTGAGTAAGTGCGGTCTCACTTAGCGAAATTGAATTCAATCTTGGAAATTTTTGCTGCTGCCTGGCGAGAGCGGCGGCAATATCATTACCTATGCGATTTTTTTCCAAACCTATTTCTGATAAAGTTTGGGCAAGAGGTGAATTTACAACCATGTCCAATAGTGAAATCAGTTCAGCCCTGTTTCCTGCTGTAATGCCAAGATTCTCAAACGGCAGCGAAGCCAGGCAGACGATTTCATTATCGGAAAAAAAATTATATTCCTGCGCAATTCTGTTAATAAAACCCCGCCTAAATTCTATATATGCCCCGCAT
>Ga0206835_1172_pt1 | contig 18629 bp, 19 predicted proteins | sample Alteio_BWOrgCont_31_FD_152853 | JGI IMG/M metagenome (GOLD analysis project Ga0206835, IMG submission 152853) | Enriched cells from forest soil in Barre Woods Harvard Forest LTER site, Petersham, Massachusetts, United States -... | ecosystem: Environmental > Terrestrial > Soil > Temperate forest >...
GAAAATAGGGACGAAAATCTTCTTGGGTGAAATCAAATTTAGACATTTGCAATTTTTCTGAATAATACGACAAGTCCCATATTTCCAGCGTTGCCAAACCATCTAGTCCGGCTTCTTTCGTTACTTCAGCATATTCTTCTTTGGCGATGGGTTTGCTTCTATTTACTAAATCATTTAAAAAGCCCAATACTTCCTTGGGGGTCTTTGCCATTTTGGTTGCTAACGAATACTCGGCGTAATTCTTGAATCCCACAAGCTGTGCAATTTCATGACGAATATTTAAGATGGATTTCATCACAGTTGAGTTGTCCCACTTACCTGCGTTTGGCCCAAGTTCTGAAGCGCGTGTGGTATAAGCTTCATAAATAGTCTTACGAAGCTCACGGTCATGTAAGAATTTGATCGCAGTCGAATAAGATGGGTAATCGAGTGTAATCACATAACCTTCTAGGCCGCGTTGCTTCGCATTATCAATGGCAAGTTGCAACGCTTGGGGAGGCAGTCCATCGAGTTTCTTGAGATCGGTAATATGCAATGTCCAGGCATTGGTTGCATCTAAAATATTTTCTGAGAATTTAGTGGTTAATTGGCTGAGTTGTTGTTGTAACTTGGCGAGACGGGCTTTTTTATCTGCAGGAAGATGAATGCCAGCTAATTTGAAATCACGAATGTCATTTTCAATGATTTTACGCTGTGCTGGATTTAATGTTGCGAATTCAGGACTGTTGGCGATAAATGAAATTGCATTAAACAATTTTTCATTTTGAGATATTTCAGTGTGGTATTCCGTCAAGATCGGCAAGACGTCATTATATGCTTTGCGTAATTCCTCTGATTGTAAAACGGCATGCATATGGCTAATCGGCGACCAGAATTTACCAAGTTCATCACCCATATCTTCGAGTGGTTGCATCAAGTTGGCCCAGGTATGGTTTTCGGTTTGCGACAAGAGCGTGTTCAATTTTTGTCTATTGCTGGCTAGTATACTGCGTATGGATGGTTCTATCTTACTTGGATCGATTGTTTGGAATCGTGGCAGCATGGATTGATTGAATTGTTGATCGCTCATTTGTAAACATCCTCATCTGTATGTTCTCTATTATAAATCAGGAATGCTATAATCACCTTCTAATTATACGTAAGTAATTAATAGTTGGTGAAAAATACATGGATCAGGCTATCGATGTCAAAACCTTTCAAGGGCTTATTGCTAAGCTCAATCAATATTGGAGTGGGCAAGGCTGTGTGATCTTGCAGCCTTTAGACATGGAGGTTGGTGCCGGTACTTTTCATACGGCAAGTTTTTTGGGAGCCATCGGGCCTGAACCGTGGCGTGCCGCGTACGTGCAACCTAGCCGTCGTCCAACAGATGGTCGTTATGGTGAGAATCCTAATCGCGTACAGCGGCATCATCAGTATCAAGTGATATTGAAACCCTCTCCTGCCGATATTCAAGAATTATATTTGGCCTCATTGCGCGCGCTCGGTATAGATACGTTAGTCGATGATGTGCGGTTTGTTGAAGATAACTGGGAGTCACCCACATTGGGTGCGTGGGGATTGGGTTGGGAAGTTTGGTTAAATGGGATGGAAGTGACGCAATTCACTTATTTCCAACAAGTAGGCGGTTTGGAATGTAAACCCGTGACCGGCGAAATCACGTATGGTTTAGAACGGTTAGCGATGGCGATTCAAGGCATAGACAATATTTATGACTTGGTATGGTGTGAAGGCCCACAAGGTAAGGTGACGTATGGTGATGTGTGCCGCCAAACAGAAGTCGAAATGTCTAAATATAATTTTGAAGTGGCGGATGTAGAAATGCTGTTCAAGCATTTTCACTTCTACGAAAAAGAAAGCTTACGTTTGATAGAAGCGGGATTGTCGCTGCCGGCTTATGAGATGGTATTAAAAGCATCCCACACATTCAATTTGTTAGATGCGCGGCACGCAATTTCTGTCACAGAAAGACAACACCATATCTTAAAAATACGCCGCTTAGCGAAAGCGGTGGCGGAAAGTTATTATCAATCTCGCGAAGCCTTAGGCTTTCCGCTTTTGAAAGGGAATAAGCATGACTAAACGGGATGACTTTTTAGTTGAAATTTTTACAGAAGAATTGCCGCCAAAGGCTTTATTAAAATTGGCGGAGGCATTTTGTCAACAAGTAAAAGAACGGCTACAGAAAGTGGATCTTGTATTTGATGAGGTCACTTTTTTTGCTACACCGCGCCGGCTAGCAGTGTTGGTGAAAAATCTCGCGGCTACCACGCCTGACCAAGTGCTTGATAGAAAAGGCCCAGCATTGAACGCGGCGTTTGACGCGAATGGCAATCCTTCGCCTGCTTGTGTTGGCTTTGCACGGTCATGCGGTGTGACACCGCAAGAATTACAAAAAATCAAAACCCCACAAGGTGAATGGGTTGGTTACAAGCAAAAAGTACCAGGAAAATCCGTTGCTGAATTATTGCCGTCTATCATTGAGCAAACTGCTATGGCTTTGCCCATTCCCAAGCGTATGCGCTGGGGCGATGGTGATGCGCAATTTGTCCGTCCGGTTCACTCGGTCGTCATGTTATATGGTGACCAAGTCGTGGACACTAATATATTGGGCTGTAAAACAGGAAACAAAACACAAGGGCATCGTTTTCACGCGCCAGAATGGATTGTTATTAAGAAAGCTTCTGATTATGAAAATACGTTAGAAAATAAAGGCCATGTAATCGCTGACTTTGCCAAGCGCCGAAACATGATACGTCACAGCGCAGACGCGGCAGTGAAAGATAACTTTCCAACGAATAAAGCGCTTATTTCTGAAGAATTGCTAGATGAAGTGACAGGATTAGTAGAATGGCCAACCGCATTGTGTGGTAATTTTGATGTTTCTTTTCTCGGGCTGCCTAGCGAGGTGTTGATCTCTTCCATGCAAGACCATCAGCGTTATTTTCCCGTGGTGGATGAGCATAATAAATTACTCCCCCATTTTATTACGATTAACAATATTGAGAGCAAGGATGTTAAGCGGGTGATACAAGGTAACGAGCGTGTTTTGCGCGCGCGCTTATCGGACGCCGCATTCTTTTATGCCGACGATAAAAAAGAACGTTTGGATCAGCGTCTTGAGCGCTTAAAGGGCATCGTGTTTCAAGCCAAATTAGGCACACTTTATGACAAGGCCGAACGGATAAGCAAGATTGCGGAATATATTGCCAAAAAAATTAATGCCAACGCGGGTCATGCCGCGCGCGCTGGGTTGCTTGCTAAAACAGACTTAACGGCTAGCATGGTGAGTGAGTTTCCAGAATTACAAGGCGTGATGGGTGGTTATTATGCCTTGCATGATAAAGAGTCTGAAGAGGTGGCCATGGCAATCAAAGAGCATTACATGCCTAGGTTTTCAGGTGATGCTTTGCCGCAAAACCTCATTGGCCAAGTCGTCAGTTTGGCCGATCGTATTGATACATTGGTGGGAGCGTTTGGTATCAATCAAATCCCAACCGGAGATAAAGACCCTTACGGGCTGCGCCGCGCGGCGCTGGGTATATTGCGTATCTTAATCGAAAATAGAATTAATCTTGATTTGAAAGAGGTTTGTTCATTTGCAATAAGTACGTATGTGGCTACCTTGGAAAATGTAGAAGTGGTGCAACAGATATTAAATTTTACTCAAGAACGTTTGCGCGCATGGTACCAAGACCAAGGTATTACACCAGACGTGTTCGCCGCGGTTGCTGCTTTGGAGATTTCAAACCCACTCGATGTGCATGAACGCGTCAAAGCAGTACAAGCATTTAAAAAATTAAGCGCGGCTGAAACATTAAGTGTTGCCAATAAACGGGTTAGTAATATTCTTGCTAAATACACAGATGTAATTGATGCGAAAGCGATCAACCCAAAATTTTTTGAAAATTCTGCAGAACAAGAATTGGCGCATCAGTTGGAAGTAAAAAGCCAAGCAGTGACGCAGTTATATCAATCTGGTCAATATGATCAGGTATTGGTGCAGCTAGCTGATTTGCGTAAGCCTATCGACGATTTTTTTGATCAAGTCATGGTGATGACAGATGACAAGTCAAAACGGGAAAACCGTTTGTTGATGTTGGCCAAGTTGCGTGCATTGTTCTTGCAAGTTGCGGATATCGCATTGCTGCAATAAAGCATATATACTATCCCCGATTACATAGGGAGGAATCGTCATGCAAGGCAAGAGAATTTTATTGGCAGCCATGAGCGGGTTCGCGGCGCTATCTTTCGCTACATCCGCGTTCGCTATTATGTCAGCACCATATGGCTGGTATGTTGAGGCGAATGCTGGGTCAGCTAAATTATCTAATAAAAGTTATCCGGGTTCATCCAGCTCTTCAGGTATAGGCGGTAATGTTAATCTCGGTTATAAGTTCATGCCGTACATGGCGGCTGAAATCGGCTACTCACAATATCCCAATACCAGTATTAAAGATCCAGCCGGCACAAAAGCGGGTACAGACAAACATTATTCATACGATATTGCAGCGAAAGGAATTCTTCCTATTGCTTGTTCGGGCGCTGAAGCCTTCGCGAAGTTAGGTGTCGGACGTCTTGTCGATAAAATTTCTATTAACAATTCAGCAGCGGCGACTTCTATTGGATTGGGCAGTGCATCACATAGCGCAACAGGTCTTTATATGGCAGTCGGTGCGCAATATTACTTCATGCCAGAAATGGCAGTCGTGGCGCAATGGGCGCGAGTGCAAGGCAACAGTAGTACTGGAAACGAAGACCTCTTGTCAGGCGGTGTTTCATTTATTTTTGATTGATTGTATCCATTGGCTAATATCGTTTACTTCATCCGCGCAAACAGAATGCGGCATGGGGTAGCTATGCCATGATGCTGGATAACCGGCTTGCATTAAAGCAGCATAAGTGGCTTTTCCTAATGTATAAGGCACAATCGTGTCTTCTGTGCCGTGAGCGATAAAAATAGGTATATCTCGGTTTGCAGCACTGGCTTTTTTAAGGGTTTCATCTGCTAAGGGTAAATAACCAGACAATGCCATGATGCCGCCTAACGGTTTGGGGTAGCAAAGCCCGGTCATTAACGCGACGACAGCGCCTTGAGAAAATCCGGCGAGAATAATATTAGTTGTTTCAATACCCTGGCTTTCTTCATGTTGAATGAGTAATTCCAATTGCGAGATGGAAAGAGCGATGCCCGCCGTATCAATTTTGGCGGCAATAGATAGACCGTATATGTCAAACCAGGCACGCATTTCATAACCTTGGTTAATCGTGACTGGCATGATGGGAGCATTTGGGAAAACAAAACGTATGCCAAGTGAGGCCGGTAGCCCTAATTCAGAAACGATAGGGACAAAGTCTGAGCCATCAGCACCAAGACCGTGCAGCCAGATAATACTTTTTTTTGGCGGAAGATTAGTGGGGTTTATTTCAATACAGCTAAGGCTTTGTTGTTCTTTAATTGTCATAGGAGTAATTCTCTATTCTGCTTGCTAAGTTCAATTGAAAAATAACATAATAAGGCCTTAGGTTGAATTTAATTCATCATTAATTCTGGGATTTTATTTATCAAGGAAGGGAGTAGCCATGAAACGAAAAAATACGCTTGGTGTTACGTTGCTCGAGATCATGCTTGTTCTAGCTATTGCTGCAATGGTCATTATCATGTCTATTCGTTATTATCAATCTTCCTCTCTTTCAGAGCAGGCTAATGCTGGGATGGAAGAGATACAGGCTATCATAGCAGCCATGGATAATATTGCGAATGGCGGCGGTGGTAACTATTCAGGAATTACTACTAGTACATTAACAGCAGTCGTTGGTTCGACTAATATGGTGTCACCAACAGGTGGAACCGTTACATTCACTGCCAGCACAGACGGCATCACTTATGGTATCTCTATGCCGCTTGGTAGTGCTTGCACTCAAGTACTAGCAAAAGTAGCGAGCAATATTAAGATTACATCACCTGCTTGTGCTGTCGATGGTACCTTTTCCTACACGTACAATAACAACGCGACCTAATAACTAAGAGGTAATGAACATGAAGGGTTTGAATAGTCGGATGTCAGGTGTGACATTGCTCGAAATTCTATTAGTGTTAGCAATTGCGGCAATGATCATTATTATGTCAATACGATACTATCAATCTGCTACGGATTCTGAACAGGCTAATATGGCAATGGAGCAAATCCAAGCTATAACAGCCGCAGCAGATAATCTCGCGCTTGGAGGCGGCTCGTACTTAGCATCGGTTTCACAGGCAGCTATTTCGAGTGTGGTAGGGTCAAATAATATGAACACACCCAACGGATCGCTTATTACTATTTCTAATGTCGTGGCAACTTCTTATGGAGTTTCTATGCCGCTAGGGACGACAGTTTGTACCTCGGTGTTGGCAAAACTTCAGGGAAATAACAAAGTATCTGGCACCGCAGCCTGTACTGCTGGAACGCTTAGTTACACTTACGATAATACAAAATAGTCTGCAATCGATCACCCCGGGATTCGCTCGGGGTGATACCTTTCGAGAGGTCACCATGTCTTTAAGAAATACCACCACAGCTTACGGCAGCGTGTCTAAATTTTTTCATTGGCTTATTTCAACCTTAATTATATTAATGCTGATATTCGGCTATTTCTTGGATGATTTTCCTAAAGATATTCAACCTATAACATACAATATTCACAAATTAACAGGCCTCACTATTCTTGCTTTAATGGTGTTGCGATTGCTGTGGGCATTAGCTAATCCTAAGCCAGTATTGCCGACCGATACTTTGCCATGGCAGCGCACTGCAGAAAGAATGACTCATTTTATGTTCTATGTATTTGTCATATTAATGCCGCTGGCAGGCTGGATTGGATCTATTGCAGAAAACCGCCCGCCGCATTTAGGCGGATTTAACTTTGAGTTACCTATTCCACGAGATAAGGCACTCGCAGGCGCCGCGTTTAATATGCATGGTACGGTGGCAATTGTGCTTATCGTGCTGATTTCTGCGCATGTCCTTGCGGCGCTATACCATCATTTTATTAGAAAAGATAATATTTTAGTGCGCATGTTGCCGGGCCGTAGTCATCGCTAACCAATCACACCTTAGTAAGTGGCCCGTTTCATTCAACTGTAAAAACAGTTGATTTGAGAGGTTTTGATTATCTGCTTGGTTGAGAATGGCTTGTTCGACGCAGAAGTAAAGCTGCTTCAATGCTTTTTCAGGGTTAATGGTTTGATTGTCTAGTTCGCGTTTTACTAATACTTCATTTGCTAAGAAACGAATGACTTCGGGGGCATAGCCCAATTCAATTCCATAGCGGGCATCCAATTGTTTGCCGAGAACTTTTAATTTATGCCGGATAATTCTTTCAATCGCAGATTTATTTAATGGTAAAAATGGAACAAGGTGTAAATGCTGGCATAAGGATAAAGGAAATGCATCTGTAATATCAGGCATAATTTTTTCAATGATTTCTTGCGAAGAAAAATGATGTGTATCACGACTTGATTCTTGCTTTTGATCACTCATGACTAGCTGCATGAGGTCCATGGTATAAAGATCATCATCAGGAATGAATGCCTCGGCAAATTCAGCCAGGCTGTTTGTGCCAACAGTCGTGCTGAGTATAATAATTGATTGCTTGAAGTTGTATTGATTGCCGTGCATATCGTGCAGATAGCCAGTGCTTAAGATTTCTTGTAAGCCGTCTAAGATATTTGTTGAGAGTTTTTCAATGGTTTCAAACAAAATCACTGCATAAGGTGTTTGTTGTATTACATCGGTAAGCGGTAGAAATTGCTTATCAAGACAGCGTTGTAATTTAACATCCGCCAGAGTGTGATGCCCCAACGCGGGTTGAGCGAAATAAAGCACATTGAGTTGCTTAAATAATTGTTCAACAAGCGCCAACGCTGTGGTTTTTTTACCTGAATGCGCAGGCCCGGCAAACAAGAAGCTGCTGAACGGCCCGCTTCTTTGTTGTAAGTGAGCTTGTGCTTGTAAGAGTTCATGGCCAAGTATGGTGATAGCGGTATCTTGTCCAAAGACTCTTTGGTGTAGACCTTGGGTAAATTCGCTATGTTTGAATTTGTTAATTTGTAAATGTGTGACGGGAATTTGTGTCCAGTCAGATAATACGTTGAGTAAAGTAGAGGTGGTGAGAACTGGCTTAAATTGACTGGTTTGATCGCTAGGCTCAATTGCCCCCGCTCTGGCTGCGCTGCTATCGAGCAGCAATAAAGATTTTTCCAGTGTTTGAGTAGTGCTTAAATACCGTTCTACTAATAAAAGAGCTTCTGACAATAACTCCTCAGGAATTAATACGTGATGAAACTGCTCGAGTTCAAGCCGTTGTTGTTTTAATGCAGTCATTGCATCGGCTTCGGTTGGACCGGTAATTTGCAAAGAAATGAATTGATCTTCAAGGTGGCTGCATTGAGAGTGTTCTTTTGAGTTAGTGATTAGGAGCACCCGACATTTTGGATGTGTTAATAATGTTTCAATTTGTCGGCGCAGAAAGCGCTCATCCGCTTTTTTTGGTTCTTTTGAAAAAATTTCAGTGCGGGTGAGCGCGATAAGCAAATATTTATCTGATGTATTCAATGACTCGCGTAAATGCTCAAAATCCTTTTCAATGGATAGCTGCTTAATTTCTGTAAATAACGCGTTTTCTAAATTTAAATAAAGTAATTCTGATCCGCGCAAATGGTAGGGAATATGATCATGGGCGAGATGTTGTAACAGTGCTTCGAGTAGCCTTACATGCATGCTAGCAGAAAAATTAGTGCATAAAAGTGCATGATGATGGTTTTTTCTGCTCAGAATATCGACTAAAACCGGAAATTGTGGATGGTCTTTGAAGGGTAAGGCCACGCCTTTCTTAATATCAGATGACGAAAAATACTTACCATATTGAGTAAAGAACGTATCTTTCAATTCCGTGGCCATGCTAAATATCCTTAATTATTTCTTACTTCTTGGCTAGCTGCTGCTCTGCAGGCATATTGCTTTGGAATGCGCACTTATCATTGCCGGCAGCACAATGCATGGAGCCGCTGACTTGGTACCAGACATTTTTTGCGTTGTCGGGCTTGAAGTTATCTTTTGAAAAGTAAGCTTCTAAATCAGAGCCATGCTTATCACGATAATAACAATGGACGACCCCGCCGTTCTTGCTTGCACCTGACCATTCGGCTAAAGCAAATTGATCTATGTATGTTACGAGTTGGGCCATACGGCTAGGCGGTAGCGCTGTGCCATCGGCACTGTCATACGCCCCCCATCCAGATGTTAACTTTTGATTTTTAATATCGTTGACGCTTGGGCAGGTTTCAGCAAAGCTTGCTTGGCAAAATAACGCAAAACTAATCGTAAGAAAGATGAGTATTTTGTGCATAGTTGGCACCTCCTGAGGCAATTCTAGTCGGTTATGGGGGTGGCTGCAACTTAACAGTGCTTAAAGTGTTTTAATTTTGATGCTTTTTTGTCAAATGTTACGGTGTACTCGCATCCATAATGTGCATTGACGCTGGCGATGTAGTGGTCAGCAAAATCCGCCCCTGTGTGTTTGTAACCCCATAATGATTGCCATAGCATTTCAGGTTCTTGAATTTGAAACTCACGCGTTCGTAACACTTGTTCAATCACTTTGGCTATATTTTCTCTTGAATAGTTGTAGGCGGATTCTAATACCCACACCATTTCGCAAACCACAATGCTATTGATAAAAGCTGGTGATTCAGGCGTGCATTCATTTTCCATGAAATGAGAAGCCTGCCGGCTTTGTTTGAGGTCATCTTGCACGATATACCGAACCAACACATTTGTATCAATCCCTTTCATGCTTGGCTCCCCGTTTTGCGATGGCCTCGTTCATTTTTTGAACCGAAACTTTCTTTTTTGGCTTTGGTAATAACCCTTTGAGAGCAGTAACTTTTTCAGTAAGGGGTGCGACGACCACTCTTCCGTCTTGGTCAATAAAAAACTCTAATTTATCGCCTGTATGTAGGCCAAGATATACCCGTATATTCTGTGGGATAGTGGTTTGGCCTTTCTGAGTAAGCGTGGAAGTGGACATGGCTAATTCCTTACAATTTATGATATTCCTTATTTTAAGGTAAGGAAATTATTTATACAACAATAACATTTTGCTATTCGAATAATATTTTCTTAACTATACAGTCATAAAGATTACGTCTCACTGTAATGTGTAAATCAAGAATTCTTTGATACAGAGGAGCTGTAGGTATATTTCTTCCTGCTGCTACATCAACAATGATGTCTGGATGAGAATTTGTATATGTGGCAATACCCTGTAACGTGTATTCTTCTGTAGATAATATATCGGAAATCAATAAGCGAGATATATCGGATTCAAGCATTGTATACTCCATTTCGTAACCAAGTTTGATAGAATAAAAATTGTTTTTATGGGTGCTTTTAAAAAAGTTAATAAGGTGTTTGTGGATTTTTGATAGTAGGTAAGTTTCGATTATTATATTTTCAGTTTTGGACATTCGTGACGGTTCAATGCCAAATAGTGAGCTTAGAGGTATGACTGCTGGCACTAGAAATCTCCTTTTTTACTAACATAGACTCCGATTAGTGGAAACAGATGTACCCTTAGGTTCCGCTATTTATGAGGGCCATGTTGGTGCAATATCCCTTCCTTGCGTCCTCAATTGTGCATTTGGAGCAAGGTCATTTATGACAATGATTGTGTTACACTTAACAATAATACTTATTTATATAGTGGGTTAGATGTTATATAACAGAATATTCTGTTGTCAACAGATTATTATTACATTGAGGTGGTTAGATTATAATTCGTTATTTTATTGTAAATTTGAGTTATAAATACTCATTCTGGGTTGAATGGGACTTAGGATTTATATGTAATGAAGACATTTGCTGAAAGATTAAAAATTGCTATTTCTAAGCGAGGAATTTCTCAAGCCGAAGCTGCTAGAATGTGTGGGATCGCACAGCAATCTTTAAATTATATTATCACTAATAATCTTAACTCATCAAAGTTAGCTCCTCTAATTGCTTCGTCTCTTGGCATCAATCCAGAATGGTTAATTTTAGGCGTTGGGAAATTTGAGGAATGCAAAATTTATGAGCTTCCAATTATCCATAGTCCCTACATGCTCAGTAAGTTTATGAAAAGAGAGCTAGATGAAAATTCTCTTACATATACTGTAATTAATGATTATATTGGTGATTGTGCCTTTGCCTATTTGATTGAAAATAGAAAAATGGTAATTTGCACAACGAATGCCTCACGTGCTTATAACAATAATAAAATTGAATATCTAAATATCGAAGGAATGGTTGCCACTGTGACAGAAAAGGAAGGGGGATTTTCGTTCCCCATTTTTGAGTGGAGAATCAGGAATGTTGATTATTAATAAATTGTCTGGATTTTTTCATTATTATTTTGATACTTTTAAAGCGAATTCGCTTAAGGCGAAAATTGAGCATTTTATTTTAGACAATTCTCGTGATACTATCCTAGTCGTCTATAGATTGGGTAGGAAAAAATTACTTAACAAAATGGATTTGAATCAATTTGTGAGGGAGTACTTTGAGATTATTTCTAGCTACGATCAACTTAGGCTAACCAAGTTTTCGATGCTTCAAAATCTTCTACATACTTTATTCGTCAGTCGCTTTTGTAACAAAGAACAGTTTATTAAACATATCCAGGATCATGTTAGAGATGAACAATTATTTTGAAATAGGTTATTTTAAACGAATTGCAAAAACAAATTATATTTTGTTGTCCGTATATTTGGCGATCTCTGTAACTGCACACGCAATTGCAAACAGATTGGTGGTGATACATGGCTTTCCAATTATTTCTGCTGGCTTTATATATATGGCTGTTTTCGTATTAACAGATGTTTTTGCTAGTTTTAATCCAAGGCGACTAGTAGTTTTAATCATTAGCTTAGAAGCAATATTTAATTTATTTTTTATTGGTTACACTAATATAATAAGTAATATGCCTTACCCATCATACTTTCAAAATGCTGAAGCATACACAGAAGTATTTAGCCCAATTGTTGTATTGTATATTGCAAATCTTGGCGGAACATTTTTATCAGCAATAATTGATTTGTTTATTTTTTATTATTTATATAAACAACGCCAATGGATGTTTTTCCTGGCATCATTCTGCTCATCAATTATCACCATCTCGTGTTATACTTACGTTACAGACTATTTTGGATTTAGAAATTCATATCCAGATCATGTGCTTGAGTTAACATTTATTAACTTGCTAACTAACTTCATTACATTGTTAGGGTATTCTGTCTTGGGGCAATTTCTGGTTAATTTTATACAAGGTTATTTGAATGGACGATCCAAATTATCATATGCTATTTGATTTTGTTAGTATATTAATCTCTTCAACTAGAGATGCAGTTGATCTATAAACCGCATATAGACCTATGCCGGTAAATAACCCAAGCACAGCATATCTGATAACATTATTATTCCAGGCGCATAATCTATTTGTTGATGATGTTAGACGTTCCTTTTTTTTTAAACCCTTTATATTGTTTATGATATCTAGAAACCAGCATGTAATTTCAGCGCTTTGGTCGAATGAGGCGGTTGGATTTTCTTTGAACCACATTCCACCATCCTGTTTTGTTATAAAATAGTTGCATATTTTTTCCGTTGTAACTAAATATTTATTATCTTGGGTTATTTTATATATAAGCGAAGCAGCCCAAGCAATTTTATGGCTAAAATCGCATTCGTATATATTTTCGTGGCAAGACAATGAAAAGTCTAAGTATGCTTTAGCTGATTGTAAATAACTGGCATTTTTAGTGTGAGTATATAGGATTGCTAAAAATGCTGCTGGATAACCTATCATGAAATGTAATTGGTTTGTTTCGGTTGTGCTAATAAAATAAAATGGTTTTTGATCATTTGGGAAATTTTTTATAATTTCTCCATGTTGATTAAATCTCAAAAAGAAACCTTTATTTAGGGTTGGTTGTTTGGCCATAGCTTTACAGAGGAATTTGCCACATGCATGTGCTGTTTCAAGTTCCCCATTTTCTAAATTAATAAGTCCGTGATGTGCTACTGTTAGTACATCAGTCATTATAGGGTTGTTTTTACCTATCTGGTTAGTCGAAAAGCCAGAATCAATGCCTAAATCGTATGTCTTGAGATACTTATAGCCTGCATAGGAGATACTCTTCATTTTTAATTGGGTTGCTGCCCTCACAATCCAGCCATTTGTGTAACACCAATATTCGTTATAAGCATTATTTGAACTTTTTTGCTTTTCACTAGTCTTAAAGTCACCATTAGGTAGCATGAAACCTTTTTCAATATATTTAAGAATGGCTTCGGCTTTTTCTGGCTTGTCCGCCATTAAAAAAAGCATTGGCGATTTAAAATAACAGGCTATATCTGTAATATCCTCTCCGTATGAACCGGTTTCATTTAATTTTGATTCAAGAAATGAGATAGTTTGCTGCGTAGCTAGGACAAGTTTTTTAGTAAACGCCCGCTTATCAATATTAGGAGAGATTACTCCTCTTTTGCTAGTTAACATAACTTATCCTATTCACTTCAGCAATTTTAATATCGATAATGATCTGGTTTGAACGGGCCATCAGTAGAGATATTTAAGTAGGTTGCTTGTTCTTTGGTAAGTGTAGTGAGTTTTACACCTAGTTTTTCTAGATGTAAGCGTGCGACCATTTCATCTAATTTTTTCGGTAAAACATACACGCCAACGGGATATTTGTCATTGTGCTGCCAAAGGTCGATTTGCGCTAACACTTGGTTAGTGAATGACGCTGACATGACAAAGCTTGGGTGGCCTGTCGCGCAGCCGAGATTGACGAGGCGTCCCTCAGCGAGAACGATGAGACGGTTGCCGTTAGGAAGTATGACGTGATCGACCTGCGGCTTGATGTTTTCCCATGTATATTGACGCAAAGAAGCGATATCAATTTCTGAGTCAAAATGACCGATGTTGCAGATGATGGTTTCATTTTTCATCTTTAACATGTGTTCATGGGTGATGACTTTCATGTTACCTGAGGCGGTGATAAAGATATTGCCGATAGACGCGGCTTCTTCCATGGTGACAACACGATAACCTTCCATTGCGGCTTGTAATGCGCAAATAGGATCGATTTCAGTGATTAAGACAATGGCGCCATAAGAACGCAATGATTGAGCGCAGCCTTTGCCAACATCGCCATAACCACACACCACAGCGATTTTACCTGCGATCATCACATCGGTAGCACGTTTAATACCATCGACTAATGATTCGCGGCAACCATATAAGTTATCGAATTTAGATTTGGTCACAGAGTCATTCACATTGATGGCGGGTACTTTTAATGCGCCGTTCTTATGCATTTCATACAGCCGATGCACGCCTGTGGTGGTTTCTTCGGAAAGGCCTTTCACATTCTTGAGTAATTCAGGATATTCGTTATGCATGAGCACGGTGAGGTCGCCGCCATCATCCAAGATAAGATTTGGATGCCAATCGTTGGGCCCCGTAATTGTTTGCTTCACACACCACCAGTAATCTTCTTCGGTTTCACCTTTCCATGCAAACACAGGAATTCCGGCGGCAGCAATAGCGGCTGCGGCATGGTCTTGTGTGGAAAAGATATTGCAGGAAGACCAGCGTACTTCGGCGCCTAGTTCGATCAATGTTTCGATCAAGACAGCGGTTTGTACCGTCATATGAAGGCAGCCAGCGATGCGGGCACCTTTGAGAGGGTTTTTGCCTTTGTACATCTGGCGTAGTGCCATTAAGCCCGGCATTTCTGTTTCAGCGATACGGATTTCTTTGCGGCCAAAATCGGCCAGCCCTAGGTCTGCAACTTTGTAATCGGTAGTCTGTGTTTTCATGGCTTGTACCTGCATTGTGATACTCCTAATGTAAGCTTATAGTCCTGCTGCATCGCGCAACGTCTGGGCTTTGTCGGTTTTTTCCCAATGCACATCAATATCATTGCGGCCAAAATGCCCGTAGCTCGCTGTTTGCCTGTAGATGGGCTGCAGCAGGTTTAGCATTTTAATGATGCCATAAGGACGCAGATCAAAATTAGCATTGATTAACTTGATAATGTCTTTATTGGGGATTTTATTGGTTCCAAATGTTTCCAAATGAATCGCAGTCGGTTCAGCGACGCCAATAGCATAAGAGATTTGGATTTCACAGCGATCAGCAAGTCCTGCAGCAACAATATTTTTTGCTACATAGCGGGCTGCATAAGCTGCAGACCGGTCAACCTTGGAAGGGTCTTTGCCAGAGAAGCATCCGCCACCATGACGGGCCATGCCACCATAACTGTCGACAATAATCTTTCGGCCTGTTAAACCACAATCGCCCAATGGACCGCCTATGACAAAGCGTCCGGTCGGATTGACATAATATTGAGTATTCTTCAGCCATTCTTCGGGTATGGTTGGTTTGATGATTTCTTCAACCACTGCTTCGACCAAGTTCGAATGGGTAATATCTGGGTGGTGCTGTGTTGATAAAACCACATTGGTGATGCCGACCGGTTTGTTGTCAACATAACGGAAGGTAATCTGGGATTTTGCATCGGGCCGCAGCCATGGCAGCACATCTTCTTTGCGTAATTGTGCTTGTCTGCGCATGAGTCGGTGGGCATAAGTGATAGGGGCTGGCATCAGCACATCGGTTTCGTTGCTTGCGTAGCCAAACATCAAGCCTTGGTCGCCTGCGCCTTGTTCTTCTTTATCTTTTTTGTCTACACCCATGGCGATATCAGCTGATTGTTTGCCAATCGCAGTCACGATGGCGCAAGATTCTGAATCGAATCCAATTTCTGAACTGTTATAACCAATATCGCTGATGACTTGGCGAGCGAGTTGTTCAATATCGACCCAGGCATTGGTGGTGACTTCACCGCCGACGAAAACCATGCCGGTTTTGACCAGTGTTTCGCAGGCAACTCGCGCATTTTTGTCTTGTTGGAGAATCGCGTCTAGAACCGCGTCGGAAATTTGGTCCGCAATTTTGTCAGGGTGCCCTTCAGACACGGATTCCGAAGTGAATAAATACTCATTATCTTGCATTGATGCCATTGTTGCTTCCGTCCATAGCTAATAAAATTGCGCAATAATAGCATGTTAGTATATGGTCTGGTAAAGGGATTTAAGAGGGTAAACCTGAGAATGTTAAATGGTCAAAAGCAGACTAGCCTAGCAGGTATGTTGTGCTGTCTCACCCTCATCGTCATTGTTGGGCAAGTAGCGTTTTTTTTTACCCATTATCAAATGGGTCATATCGCTGATACGTTGGCAAATGCGTCGATAAAATATGAGTTATTTTACCCGGTTATTCTGTTACCCATCTTGGGTTTTATATTTATTCAACTAGTTGCTTATGGGCTATATATCACTTGGATATGGTTTTTGGCGGTAAGTCTTGGGGAGTTAATTCGCCTTTCCCCAAAATCCATCTATAGGTTGGGTATCTTGTTTTGGTGTTTGGGCTGCCTGTTGATATTCTCATTTAATACACTTCAATACCCACATTCTTTCTTTGCCGAACCGCTTCATTTATATCCTATATTGAATCGCAGTATTTTGAGTGTGACGTCAGGGGTATTATTGGCGGCGATGGTGTTTGCCTATGTTAATTGCTTTTGGTTTAAGCGGCATTATGTTTTAGGAGTGGTTTTCGCTTTATTTGTGGTGGGTGCATGTGGCAGTGGTTTGTATGCGCCGGTTACTAAGAACAGTGTGGATATGCAACAACCCAATGTTATTCTCATCGGCCTTGATTCGCTGCGTCCAGATTACACGGGATATTTTGGTAACCAGCATGTCCATACGCCTCATATCGATCATTTTTTACATGGTGCAACGATATTTACGAATGCTTATACGCCGCTCGCTCGCACTTTTCCTTCTTGGGCTAGTATATTAACAGCTAAATATCCTTTACATAGCCATGCGCGGGTGAATTTAGCCAATCCTGCGAATATCGTTGCCAACGACACGCTCGCAAAACGATTAAAAGAAAATGGCTATTTCACGATATATGGGACGGATGAGCCACGTTTTACAGATATTACGCAAGCTTACGGTTTTGATCGTATTATCGGCCCTAAAGGTGGCGCTGTTGAATTTCTTTTGAGTGGACTAAGTGATCTGCCATTGACAAATTTGCTTATCAATTTACCGGCGGGTAGATTTTTGTTCCCTTACAATTATGGTAACCGTTCCGCAGACATTACTTATCAACCAGATAATTTTTTGAAGTTAGTGAAATACGGAATAGCGAATCGTCCGAATAAACCAGTTTTGTTGGCTATTCATTTATGTTTGACACATTGGCCTTTCCGTTGGGCGCAAGACGGCCAATCTGATGAGATGCCTGCTCCTGATCGGTATCGAAGCAGTATCAAGGCTGTTGATGCGCAGCTTGGAAGCTTGCTGCAAATTTTAAAAGCAGCAGGTTTGCTGGATCATAGTATCGTTGTATTGTTATCCGACCATGGTGTGACATTAGGAATGCCGCACGACCGATTAATCACCGAAAAGAAATATCACGGTGACCTTAAAAAATTGAAATCGGTGAGCGCAGTCAAGCTGGGCTCGGCGCCGGACTTTACCTTGGAGATTCGCCGTTATTATACGATTAGCACGTCTTACGGTCAGGGCACGGATGTGTTAAGCCCGAAGCAGTATCATGTTTTGATGGCGTTTAAAGGGTTTGGTGTCCCTTTTCGGCCAGCAAAAAAAATGAATGTCTTCAGCTCGCTTTTTGATATCGCACCAACCGTTTTAGATTATTTGCATTTTAGCCCCATGCGGCATGTTGATGGCATGTCACTGATGAAATTAAAATCGCGCCCATTCTTTATCGAGACGGGAGATAAAGTTGCAGAAACTGAAACTAATAAAATCTATGTCGATAAAGTAGTTAAGCAAACCATTGGGGCTTACCGCATTGACAGAGTGAGTGGATTGCTAATACTAACGCCTGCTGCAGAAAAAGCGATTATAGACAACAAACAACATGCCATATTTTCGGGGGATTGGCTTTTGGCGCACTATCCTTCTGAGCTGCATTATAGGATTAAGGGTAAAACATTTAAGCCAGTGAGGGCGCCAGCTTATTTTGTGTTGGTGAACTTAAAAACCGGTCAATGGACGGTGGGTTTGACTTCGCAGTTTGCAAAGACGGCGCCAGTGAGTCAGTTAATGCGGCAATTCAAGGCATTTTATGGAGATGAGGTGTGAGTGTTCTTGTGGTAAGGTAATAAGTCGGGATTGATACTTATCACTCAAAAGGACTTGGGATTTGCGTTCATACCTGCTTTGTCTTTGGTGTCTAATGAGTTTGACGGGTTGCCTATATTATGGCGATATTCATGGTCACTCAAAGCAATATACGCCCGCTAGTGTCTCTACCAAGAATACATACAAAACCTCAAGCAAATCTGTCTCGCTTGATTGGTGGGGGCGATTTAAAGATCCTCAGTTAAATCAATTAATTACTGTTGCACTCTCCGACTCTCCCGATATGCAGGTGGCGGAGTCACGGGTGCGGCGTGCCGAGCATCTCGCTGATGGTGCCGTGCCGGCGCTTTGGCC
>Ga0206835_1039_pt2 | contig 18114 bp, 14 predicted proteins | sample Alteio_BWOrgCont_31_FD_152853 | JGI IMG/M metagenome (GOLD analysis project Ga0206835, IMG submission 152853) | Enriched cells from forest soil in Barre Woods Harvard Forest LTER site, Petersham, Massachusetts, United States -... | ecosystem: Environmental > Terrestrial > Soil > Temperate forest >...
GAAAAAAAGGAGGCCGCCATGGCGGGTCCATTTCCCCCTGTTTCTCTTAAAGCTGATTCCAATGGCAAGATTAGTGTTACTGAGTTCGAGCCTCTTCTAAACAGTGAGCAGGCTGCGGAACTACTCCAAATTCATCACAAAACGCTGCAAAAACTAGCGCGACGCGGCGAAATTCGCGCGATGCATGTAGGCAAACTATGGCGCTTTAGAACGTCTGATCTTAACGATTGGCTTTGCAATCAGCGAGTCAGCTAATCCCTGGATACGAAGACCTCATGTCCTTTTTTGATGACTTTCAAGATTGTCGCGTGCTGGCTATCCTAAGAGGTAGCCAACCGCTCCCGTGAATGGAGGAACCATTGAAATTCACGAGAGATCGCTATCAGCAAGGCTCTCTGCGCCGGGTTCGTAGAGCAAACGGACCTGATGTTTGGGAGTTCAGATTTAGCAGTTATGAGAATGGCGTGCGTAAGCAGCGCCAATTAACCCTCAGTGCGAAGAAGTTTCCATCTGAGACAGCAGTACGTAAAAAGGTTGAGGCTTTGGTCCTTAGACTCAATTCTGATAGTCCTGCTTCCGCCTTGCAGGAGCCTACTTTAGCGGCGGTGATGGAAGTGTACACACGGGAAGAGATGCCAGACCGGCCGAAGAGCCGAAACAACTATCGTCTACTGATGAATCGACATATCCAGCCCAAATGGGGATCGAAGGTCATCTCCGAAATTCGGCCTCATGCTGTTGAACTCTGGCTTAAGGACATGCCTTATTCACCAGAGACCAAAAGGCATATCAAGAGCATGCTTTATAGGCTGTTCGAAACAGCGATGAAGCGAGACTGGTTCGAGGCCCAGAGAAATCCTATGAGTCTCGTTCGAGTAAAGGGAAGAAATAGGATCGTAGAGAAAGTCGTTCTGACGCCTGAGCAGATGTTGGTCGTCCGCCAGAATCTTGAAGACCCGTTTCTCTTGATGACGGAACTCTCGTGCTATCTGGGCCTTCGCATCTGCGAGGTGCTCGGCTTGATGTGGGAAGATTTTGCCCAACGACCAGAACTCCTTCGATCAAACGGTCGGCAGTCGACGGTGTAGTCGCAGATGTGAAAAGCGAAGCATCGCGAGATGTCATCCCGCTGAGCGAGAATTTTCTTGGCTTTCTTTTGAGATGGCAGCAAGCCGCGCCATATTCAGAAGAGGGATGGATGTTTCGAGCGTCGTTACGGGCCGTCCGTATCACGCCGGAATTTTGATGCGCCGGCATCTGAAGCCCCTAGCTTCGAAACTGGGTGTTTCGCGGCTCGGGTGGCATACTTTTCGCCACACGTTTCGCAGTTGGTTAGATTCAGTAGGAACGGCGGTAGGCGTTCAACAGAAGTTAATGCGTCATGCCGATGTTACGACGACCATGAATGTATACGGAAAAGCAATGATGGACAGTAAGCTAGAAGCACATACTAAACTGCTTGAATACGCTAAAGTGGGGTTCTGTGGGGTTGCGGGCCAGCGGCCGACAGGGTTAAGTAATTGATTCTATTGGTCGGGGCGGAGGGATTCGAACCCCCGACCCTCTGCTCCCAAAGCAGATGCGCTACCAGACTGCGCTACGCCCCGACTTACTCCATTGTACAGGAAACATTATGCTTACCAGGTAGCTGGAGATTAGCACTCAGGGCAAAACGCGTGAGGGCGGGCTTCTATATGCGATGCGCCAGCCATTCTGCAAGCCAAATGAGCATGATCAGCGGCACAACGAAAATAGCGGCTAAGCAGAGGGCCAGAAATAATAGAAATATCCAGTCTTTCCATGTGTGCCGATGAGGTTGCTGCAGGTGGCGCGTCATCAATGCATAGTTGCGGCGGTTAGCTTTCCAGGCAATGTCGAACATATCGCCGAGAAGCGGTATAGAGCCAATCACGACATCGATGCCCAGATTGACGACCATGCGCGTCAGCGTAATATATGGAACGCCGCGAAACCACGCAGCCACGATAAAGATGCACGATGCAAGTCCTGCGACCACATCGCCGACCCAGGGCAGAAGGCCGATGATGCCGTCCAGTCCAAAGCGAATGGATGTGCCGGGAATAAGAAACCGGTCGTCGAGAAGATGCGCCAGCCAGTCAAGATTCTCATTGGCGAAGAGGCTGCCGCCCCGCCGCGTACGCGGCGGAAGGCTCTGGGTGACTGGCGAAAGGATATCTGGCTTCATGACGGGTTTATGTAGCTCTATGGATTCGATGCTGCCTTTGAAGGAGCCAGCCCACAGTATCGTGTAGCCAGCACACTACGGTGGTCCAAATGCTACAATGGATCTTTGTACGGCGGCTATAGTTCAGCGGCAGAACGCCTGACTGTGGCTCAGGATGTCGTGGGTTCGATCCCCACTAGCCGCCCCACCCTGTACGACAGATGTTCCGTATGTCCCCGTTTACATTTCGCGATTGGCACGAGAACTAAGGGCGAAACTTTGTGCGCTCAGCCATGATGTCGATTTACGCGACTGTGGTTGGTTCGACGAGACGCCGCTTGCGATCATCGAAGGTGATCTTGGAGAGGCTTTTAATCAACGGCTTTTCCACGATCAAGTGAAAGATGACAGAAACTGCAAGTGCAGCCAGCGACGTGGCGATGTAAACAGAATAATTCGACAGGTGATACTTGTGCTGCAGTTTGAGCATCACCTTCAACGCGCCGGAAATCGCTGGGAAATTCACGAGATAAATGGAATAGGACGCCTCTCCCAAGAAGACGAGCCATCCTGGCACCTGCAGGTATCCTGCTGTTTCGATCACTACAAGGCCCAGCATCATCAACGCTGCCCCTAGTCCGTAGAACAGGTTGAGCCCATTTCCATCCTGCATGGCGTTCACGTCATGCAGGATCCAGGCTGCGGCAAACAGCGTGAACCCCGCCGCAAAGATGATCGCCGGCCTCTTGATCCCGCCGCGCAGGAAAAGCCAGCAGGTCAGTATCCCCAACCCGAATAGAAGGTTGAAAGTCGAAAAGAAAAAATTGAGAGGATATCCGATGTTGAAGCACGGAAGGATCGCGGAAAGAGCGAGCCATGCAATCATCGTAGCCTTGCCCAGCCTCTTGTTTACGATTGAAATTGAAAAGACCAGGTAGAAGAGTACTTCGCGGCGCAGTGTCCACTCCGGGTGCAGGATCAGATCCTGTTTCGCGGGTCCGACCAGGAATGCGGAAAGAATCGTCGACGGATGCGTTTCGCCGCCCCATCCAAACGAGGGCACGATTAAAAAAATTGCCGTGGAGACAATCAAAACCCCCCACAATGGTGGGTAAAGGCGGCGAAATCGTTTCCAGAGATATTCCTTGAGCACTGCAGCGTGGCCAATATCTTTCCGGTGCGCCAGCCAGATCACGAAGCCGCTGAGCACGAAAAAAAATTGGACTCCTGAGTTGCCGCTGCGAAATGCCAAGAAAGTGTTTGCATGCAGGTATTTCGGCAACATGGTGGTGACGGTTACGTGATACAAAAGCACCGTTACAGCAGCGAGCGCTCGTCCAGCTTGGAGTGTGTTCAGGGATCTGGATGCCATTTATCTCGTCAATTGTGTCGCAGAATGAAGGTAAGGAATGATTCCATCCTATCAAGGGAATACGATTCTTCCAGACATATGAGTTACGTCTGAAGGGATGGATGCCGACCATCGTCCTGGGTTAATCTTTAGACAGGCATCTAGCTTAGCTAACGCCCATATACACTTGACGCCAGCTCTGCCAACCAATTCGCAGGTCACACCAGGGGCCATCTTCGTAGGTTGCTCAGGGTGGGCTTATGCGACCTGGAAGCCCGGTTTCTATCCTGCGAAGCTATCGTCGAAAAAGTTCCTCGAGTACTATGGCTCCCGGCTCAACTCTGTAGAGGTTAACTACACTTTTCGCAGCCTGCCGAGCGCAAACACTATGGCATCGTGGCTTGGGACAGTGGGAGAAGGCTTTCGGTTTTCCTTCAAGGCGCCGCAGCGAATCACACACTTTCTGCGATTGAAGAGTTGCGGCGAAGCGCTCGCAAGCTTTGCCGCATCGATCCAAGCCGCTGCCGACGCGAGACGCCTCGGCATCATCCTCTTTCAGTTGCCCCCTAACTTCAAGGCCGATGTCTCGCGTCTCGACGAGTTTCTTGCCGAGTCAAAATCGACTGGCCTGCGTTTTGCATTCGAGTTTCGCCACGCTTCCTGGTTTGCCGACGAGGTTTACGCCGTTTTGCGCAACCATGGGTCAGCGCTTTGTATGGCCGAAAGCGATGAGCTAGTTACACCCGATATAGAAACAGCAGCCTTTGCCTGCTACCGTTTTCGAAAGAGCGATTATGACACGCGCGCCCTCGAAGCCGTGCATACCCGTTTGCAGCAGCGTGCCCAATCGGGCGATGTGTTTGCATATTTCAAACATGAAGAAGAGCCAACCGGTGCCTTGCACGCCGCTGCCTTGCTGGAAGGCCTTCGCAACATATGAGCATGAAGACATTTACGAAATTCGCGGCGGCGGCTCTTGTGAATGGCTGGCATAGTGACTTCACGCCTCGCCGTTTCCTCAACAACGGGCATTTAATGACCCTGGCAGGTAATTTTCTGCCGCGTCCGTGGTCGTTGCCCGAGGCCGAAAATCTGTTGGTGGAAGTAGAAGCGCCAGTTGAAGGCCATGCAGCATATGGGCCAACACGTGTGCTTTGCCATTGTCACTGGCAACCTGCTGATGTTCGCAGTCGGCGGCTTACGATCATTCTTGTCCACGGGCTCGAAGGCTCATCCAATTCCCAGTATGTGCTCGGCAATTCCACGCGCGCCTGGGCTGCGGGTTGTAATGTTGTCCGCATGAATATGCGCAGCTGCGGTGGTACGGATAAATTCTCACCTGCCATTTATCACTCCGGATGCTCGAATGATGTTGCGCGCGTCGTTAAGCAGATTGTGGCCCAGCATCATCTACAGTCAGTCGCCCTTATTGGATACTCCATGGGCGGTAATCTTGTGCTGAAGTATACGGGCGAGCTTGGCCCAAACGCACCATCTGTGCTCAAAGCCGCGGTCGGTATCTCACCGCTCATGGATCTCGCCGCATCTTCCGCCGCGCTGCATGAGCCGCAGAATCGCTTGTACGAAAGATATTTTCTGCGTGCCATGGTCGATCGCGTACGCCGCAAGGCAGAACTTTTTCCGGAAATCTACCTACAGTTTTATGCCAGTGGGATACTCAGCAAGCTGCGCAGTATGCGCGATTTTGACGAGCATGTTGTTGCCCGGTTTGGCGGATTCGCCGACGCCGATGACTATTATTATTCAGTCGCCAGTTCGCGCGTCGCGTCGCAACTAAACGTGCCTACGCTCATCCTCCATGCGCTTGATGACCCGTTTATTCGCATGATGCCGGAGACGCGGCAGGTGCTTATCGATAATCCACATGTCAATTTCTTCGAGACGCAGCACGGCGGGCACTGCGCGTTCCTGGCTCCGGCCGCGGGTTACGACGGTTATTGGGCAGAGAAGACGCTGCTGGGTTTTTTGCTCAACACGGTACAGGGTTAGCGGGTATGGAGGCTGACTGGTCGGTTGAAATCGGTCCCGATCTTCCTGTCATCACGGTTCCATGGGAAGGCTTTGTGGATCTGCGTCATACGCCGTCGCTCGCCAATAGCCTTGAGGAAACGGTTGCCACACCCGCGTTGGCGCAAGCCCTTATCACTCTCAACTCGGCATCTTCGCCAGTGTTTACTTCCAAGTGCGATCTGTGGCTGCTCGGTCCGGATGAAATTGATCCCTTGGAATTTGAGGCAGGCAGAGAAGAGGCACAACAGGGAATTGCATGTTATATCGACATTGTCGGTCGCAGTGCGGGACTTTTCGCCTCTTTCGTTGAGCATGAAGCATGGGTGCGAGCCGCAACGGCGGAATTACGCGACACGCTATTACCCCAGGCTCATGCCGAGCTTGTTGTACGCCAGTCGTATGTGAATGATCTTGAGGGATTCGCGGTGACACTTTATACGGCAGCCTGCGCTGCGACAGAAGCCGACGCCCAAAGCGTATTTCGCGCCGTGTTGGAGACCGCGATCACCATTACAATGGTGAAAGCAGTCACAACGGGCGAGTAGCTCAATTGGATAGAGCACCGGCCTTCTAAGCCGGGGGTTGTGGGTTCGATTCCCGCCTCGCCCACCATTAGATTCAATAATTTAGGAGATTTCGGCTCCGTTGTAGGTCGAGACTGTGGGGGGATTTTGTGGGGACCCTGACCGCGGGAACCGGCGTCTGGGAAGCTTTCCGACGGCTTCGCGCTTCGCTTGATCTCTGGTGTGTGAATACCGCTCCAGCATCTTGGCTGACATCCAGCTAGATTCCTTATTCCGACGGGTGAAGCGATCGCGACGACGTCCTGATCTTATAAGCCGTGCTGCGATCGCGCACGCCGTCCACCACCTGTTGAAGGCGCGACAGCGCCGCCGGAATTTCATTCGAAAAGAGCATGAGAATCTCCTTGGACGTGAAGGCCACCGATGTGAGCCCCATCCGCCCGATCAGCAGCTGGTGAAGGTCATTGAGAAACGGATTCATCGCCGCGAGGTTGTTCGCCTCGAAGATGAAAGGTCGCGTAAGGTCAGCACGCCAAGCAGAACTTGTATTCCATCAGAGTCCGCGCGCATGGTTTCCTGTCTTCGTCATTTCCCCACCATCCTCTTTGAATGCCGCGCACTATTTGACCTTCATCAGCGAATACGACGTGCTCCTGCCTCCGGCGGCATCCTTGACCAGCATCTTTTTGCGGATCAGGTCGTCGATATCGCGCGAGGCCGTGTCCTGCGAGCATTTGGCGAGCTTGGCCCATTTGGACGAGGTCAGCTTGCCTTCAAAGCCGTTGAGCAGCCGGTTGACTATGTCCCGCTGCCGCTCGTTGAATTTGACCCTTTCGAAGCGCTCCCAGAAGCGGTGCTTGTTCAGGACCGTCGCAAGGATCGTTTCGGCTTGATCGAAGGCGCGGCCGAGGCAGTCTAGAAACCATTCGAGCCAGGGCGTTATATCCATGTCGCCCTTCTGCGTCGCTTCGAGGATTTCGTAATAGGCCTTGCGCTCCTGGCGGATCTGCGCCGACATGCTGTAGAAGCGCTGCGGGCTCTTCTCCGAGCGCGCGAGCACCATGTCCGTGATCGCGCGCTCGATGCGCCCGTTGCCGTCATCGAACGGGTGAATGGTGACGAACCAGAGATGCGCGACTCCGGACTTGAGCACGAGATCGGTCGAATGGTCCTTCTCGAACCACTCGAGGAATTTCCTCATCTCGTCGCGCACGCGGTCGGCCGTGGGCGCCTCGTAATGGACCCCCTCCTTGCCGATCGGGCCCGAAACCACCTGCATCGGGCCCATCTTGTCATCGCGCCAGGCCCCTACCCTGATCCTGGACATCCCGCTGCGGCCAGTAGGGAACAGAGCCGCGTGCCAGTCGAACAGACGACGCGCGGTCAGGGGCTCGGCGTAACGCTGCGTCGCGTCGAGCATCATCTCGACCACGCCCTCTACATCCTGGTCCGCCGGCGTCAGCCCGCCGATGTCGAGCCCGAGGCGGCGCGCGATCGACGAGCGCACCTGATCGCGGTCGAGCGTCTCGCCCTCGATCTCGCTCGATTTCAGGACATCCTCGGTCAGCGTGTTCAGGACCGCTTCCGCCTGCAGCTGGAAGCCGAGGCCCTCCATACGGCCGATGAGACGCCCCTGCCGGTGCCGCACATCGACGAGACGCGGGGTGATCCGCGCATGGTCCCAGCGAAAACCCGGCCACTGGCTACGCTCGTGGATATAGGTTCCCGCTCTTTTTCTCCGCATCATCTGCGTCGAATCTTGCGCCTATTCTCCGCAAAACGCAAGCTTTATCTCCGCATTATGTGCGGAGATTATGACCTCTATTCTCCGCAGTCTCCAACGGTGCGGACGTGCGGCCCCGCACACTGTGAAGGCGCGCGTCGTCAGGCTTCTGTGAAGCCATCAAACGCTTCCCGCACAATCACCTCAATCGCGGTCACCTCGTCATCCCCGTCAGCGTCGCGAATTCGCCCTCACGGCGCTTGCGGCCGAGTGTTGGAAAACTGCGGACCAGCGCTCACTAATTAGCCCTCGCAAGCTCTGTCAGAGAATCTGGCGCGAAGCGCAACGGCGCAAAACCTGCGCAACTGTCACAATATCGCCAATGCGCTCATCGAAGCCGGATTTGTAACGTGAAGTCGGCTCCTGTTTAACTGATTGTTCTTTCGCTTGGCCGTAAAACCGCCTGCTCGGACAACTGTAGCCAATCGATCCCCTACGGTTTTCTTCATGAGCGCATAATCGCGAACGCGCTCATTGAGCCTTGATCGACAATTCGAGGTTGGTGCGATTCTATGGATCAAAACAACAGGAGTAGTCGAGATCAACTTCTAGACGGGCGAACGCAGATTGGTAGAACGAAGCACAATAGCGCTCATTCGTGGTATCGCGACAGCTCCATCGCGAATCTCCTCTTTGATTCTTGCTTTCCATCGTCCGTCTGTATCCACCACAGAGTCGCCAAACGTAATTTCAGTCTCACTCCCTGCGGATGGAGCAAGGAGCCGGAGGGCACTTGCTGTATTCATCCCTAATTCTTTTATCGAAAGATGCGCATCCTGCAAACTGTCTTTGTTCACAACGACAACCGAGCGCGGCCTGCCACCTGTTCCCAAAACACAAGTCGTCATGTTTATGCCACGAGTATCGATGTCGATCGGAAGGACCTCACTGCAATCAGCAACTGCTGCAGCAAATGCCAACATGCCGTAATAGGGAGGGCCAGCCGTATTCATGCCTTTTTGATCGTCCTGGATTGGAGAGTAGGAACTGATGAATCCCAGTTGATTGATGCCCGTTTCGATGTTGACGCCAGAGCAGCCGTATTGGGTCAATAGCAGCATGTAATCCAGCGTCCAAAGAGTACCAACGAAAGTATCGCTCACTCCAGGACGGCCTCCCCCGAAGAACGAATTTGTTTCGCACATGCGCCAAGGAATTCCGCTATCTTGAGAAACTGCGCGGAGGCGTACCAGCACATCTTTCAGCCGCGGATCAGGACGAAGAAGCTGCTCGGCAGTGCCGTACTTCCGATTGCCTCGATAATAGTGGGTTGTCAGCAACCGAACGTTACCCTTCGAATCATTCGCCATGCGTTCCACCCACTCTATCGAACTGGCAGTGTCCGGAGCCGCAAAGGGGATACCGGGCACCGCCTTCCGAATCGCGGCAAGCCACTCGCTATACTCAGCCCGGTACGTCTCGTAGTTATATGGAGAGATGCGGAATGGCTTTTCGCCGCGTCCGTAATTTTCCACTTCATTGCCAAGTTCAAGAGCCAACAGACGATCGCCCAGCGCGTTGGCCACTGCTTCGGCCTCAACGACCGCATCTTCAATGCGGTCCTGCGCGAAGTTGACGCTCCAGATCGCGCTCCACCCAGTTGTTTTGAGGAACTGGCCGAAACGATCCAGGTCAGCGCGGGTGATGACTGTATTCTGGCGTTCCGTTCTCGAAGTTCCATCCGATTCGAAGCGGGTGTAGTCGGCAACGATGCCTCCCACGCGTATCACCCCGGCAGGTCCCAACCCCTTGATCAGGTTCACGTAGCGATGATTATCTACATTCAACAGCCCCGGAGTGGCAACCGATGACATTTCATAGCCCAACCCGATAAAGTTGCCTGGGATAGATACAGGCGCGCCCCCGCTTAGCCGCGGCGTATATGGGAAACCACCTAGACTAACAACGGCAGGACTTGACCCGGTAAGCGACAAACTGACGCAATACTTCACCCCATTACTCAGAAACGCACGGCGACTAAACATGTTCGACCACCCAGAGTGAGATAGCGGCGAGAGGGTTACTTTCCGTTCCCTTCAATCCTCGACTTCCAAAATGGTAGCTGATCTGATTCTTGGGTTCTAGGAATCGGCAATGAAAACTGTCTTGTGATTTCGATTACCGTGCCGCCATAAGGAGAATCGCCGTCCGCAGTGCTGCGGCCCGTGACATATACGGTCGCCCCTGTCTCACCCCACGCAATGGCTATACCCTTTCTCGCGCCTCGACTCGCTCCAGTCACTACTGCTATCGCATCCATAAAACCCCTTAAATTTCGTTAGACGATGGCTCCCTCGAGAACGCGTGAGCAACGGCAGGAAAGCCTGCGTCACGCCATAAGGGCCAAAGAGATTGACGGTGAGTATCCCGCACTGACTGGGCGATTTGGCAACAACTGAGAAAGAGCCCCGGCATAGCCTATAACTGCCCATGGGACAGTGACTGCTGAAACAAGGCTACAGATTAGCTATGTCTTCACTCACGATCCATAACTGCTGGCATGTAGCGTGCTTGATCTCCTCTGCGAGCGAGGACGTTGTGCGGCCCGCTAAAATTGGTTTTAGGTGCATCGTCGAGAACCTCGGAGAGAAGTAGAAGCGCGCAATCGCCTCTACTTCTCCTGGTGCCGCAGGAGCTAAACTTCGCGGAAACGGTATCCAATGTAACTATCGGTCAATATGTACTCCGGATTCGCGCTATTACGTTCAATCTTTTTGCGAAGCTGACCTATGAGCACTCGCAAATACTCCCGGTCACCAACAGAGTCGGAGCCGCGCAGAGCGGTGAGTAGCCGTGCATACGTGACAGGGCGACCGGCATGCTCCATGAGAAATCGCAAAGCGTCGAACTCTCGCGGCGTTAGCCGCACGTCAATGCCAGAACGCCTAACGCGGCGATGCACTGGATCTAAGATGACTTCTCCTATCGTGATTGGCATCGCTGATGGAGCTTCGGGTGCTCGAAACCTGCGAATTGCGCTACGCATTCTCGCAGTCAGTTCACGGATCTGGAATGGCTTGGTGACATAATCATCCGCTCCTGCCTCGAGTGCTTCCACTTTGTCGTCTTCGCTGTCGCGCACTGTAAGCATAAGAATGGGGAGTCTGGTGAAGATGGTGCGAATGCGCCGACAGGTCTCGATCCCGCCGATACCAGGCATATTGATGTCGAGGAGGACAGCTTCATAATCAACCATGCGCATTCGTTGGAGGGCTTCCTCTCCGTTGCCTGCTTCGCCGATATCAAAACCGAGCGCGTCCAGCGTCGTACGTAAAGTGCGTCTAAGCGCCGAGTCGTCTTCGACGATCAAAACGCGCCCATTCAATGGGTTCAATCCGAATCTCCTTGCCTGCAAGCGGAAAGAGTGAGAAAGAAGATAGTGCCCGATTCGCAGTCGCTTTCCACCCACACGTTGCCAGAATGTGCTTCAGCGAATTGCTTGACAAACGACAGGCCAATGCCGGTGCCGGGCGCTCGATATTGAGATCCGGGCGAACGGTAAAAGCGCCGGAAGATTCGAAGGCGCTCTTCCGGAGCAATGTAAGATCCTTCGTTCCGCACGCTGAAGGTGACATCCGCTCCTGTCAGGGATGCGCGCAGTGTAATCGGCGCTTGCGGATCAGCATATTTGGAAGCATTGTCAACTAATTCAAGCAGTGCGAGCTTCAGAAGACGACCGTCTACCCAGATAGACTTATTTGATATTTCGCTTCGCAGATGCAGCTGATGCCGCGACAGGTGATGAGAGCATTGCTCAGAGATATCTTCGAGCAGCGGCTGCACGCGAACTTCTTCTTTGTTTGCTGTCAGTTGGTCGCCATCGATCTTTGCAGTCCGTAGCGCTTGGGTCGTGAGGTCGCTTAGGCGAAGTGCTTCCTGATTGATGAGCGTCACGAGCTCGTTTTGAACCGGTCCAAGTGGACCAATTTCTAGCAGACCTGAGCTTGCACCCTGGATTGTGGCAAGTGGAGTTTTGAACGCGTGTGCCAAACCATCGAGGACGGCAGAGCGCAGCTGCTCGCTTTGGCGGGAAGCCTCTGCCTCACTCTCAGCTTTAAACGAATGCGAGCGCTCCAGCGCAAGGGCTGCCAACGAAGCGATTGCGTCTGCCGTATGCGCGTCAATGAAAGGCCGGTCAGAAGCACCTGCTAGACCGATGGCGCCGATTGCTCGACTTCCAACCAATAAGACACGCTTAAATCTACTGTTCACGGCTTCGTCCCCGTGACGCTGATGAAAATATATTGCTCGCACTTCGTCTTCTGGAATAAATCCGGTTCCGGCAGTATCCAGACGTGCCTCTCTCGCGTCCCACAACGAAACTGCATCGAGATCAAAGGCTTCGACAATACGGCGTACAAGCTCGGCCCCGACTGCGGCACGACGATTGAGCAAAAGAATGTCCCTGCTCATGAGGTACAACTTTTCCACTTGTTCGCGCTGTTTGCCGGCTTCTGTAGCATGACGTTTTAGGCGATCGGCGAGTCGACTGACCACAAGAACGATGGCCTCAAAACTGATGAGAGCAATCCAGTCCTGAGGGTCTGACATATAAAAGTGGAAAAGCGGCTCTGTGAAGAAGTAATCCAGGCAGCCCACCGCGAGCACGGATGCAATGCTGGCCTCGATGAAGCCCCATCCAAATGCAATCAGCATAATTGGAAACAGGTAGATAAACCCGGCTACAAATGACTTCGCGTGAGCGCCATACGCAATCACAGTCACTAGCGCGACAATCGGCGCGCTGGCCAGTACCCGCAACAGCCGCTTGGTCCAGGACCCAGCCATCTCTCACTCTCTGAGACGAAGCATACCCTCGATCCCATAAGCAAAGCATAAGTAGAGGTGAGCGTACGTGCTGTGTTCTAGTGCATCTGCGCACCTTTGCACATCCTCGCTATAAACATCTTTTGTTCGCCTCAGAGTGTATTAGTTGTACAGATCGAAAGCTGTAAGGAAAGCGTAAAGGGAGAGGCAGCAGTTATGCGGTAGTTATGACAATCGTTGTTCTCTAGTACAGATAGCCGGCACTGTGTCGGCCTGACTGGAGAACGTCATGACAATTTATCGAGGCCTATCATCCTTTCATTGCTCTGCGAATGCGCTCCTAAAACAAAGCACCACAACAAAAGACGCTCATTCTGCGGGGAGACCTCCGCTCAACTGGAACCCTGCGTTCTGGCTCTTCATGTTTGCATGGATGGCCCTGTCCACGTTTAACGTGCACGCGCAATCCACCTTCGGAAGCATCCGGGGAACGGTACAAGATGCTTCAGGAGCAGTGGTTCCCGCTGCTGCGGTCACGGTGCACTCGCTCGACGAAAATTTCGAGCGAGACGTTACGACCAACGACTCGGGCGATTTTGTCGTCGAGAACCTAAAGGCCGGTTCCTACAAGATAACCATCCATCACGAGGGATTTGCCGACGCAGTCGTCGATTCCGCCGCGCTCGAAGCACGCCAGGACCTTCGTATTCCCATAAAGCTTTCAATCGCAACCGAAGCAACAGTCATACAGGTAAGCGCAGCACCCGACCAGATCAATACGGAAAACGGCACGCTCAGCGACTCGAAAGACAATCAACTCATCACGCAGCTTCCCTTGAATAACCGCGCGACGACTACCAGCCCCCTCGCGTCGCTCTCGCTCTCCGCGAATGTGCAGCAGGACAGTTCCGGAAACATCGCATTGAGCGGAGCCAGTTCATCGATGGTGAACTTTTCCGTCGACGGCATCTCAACGGCCAACGTACGCCAGAATGGCGCACTCCAGGACGCCTACCCCTCGCAGGAAGGAATCTCCGCAGTCCGCGTCACGGCCTTCAACAACAGCGCCGAGTTCTCCCAAGTCGGTGACGTAACCTTCACTACGAAAAGCGGCACCAACCAATATCACGGCAGCCTCTTCGAATACCTGCAGAACGACGCCCTCGACGCCAGCCCCTACGGCTTTAACGGCAAGGCTCCGAAGCGCTTCAACACCTTCGGCGGATCGCTCGGGGGACCGCTGAGCATTCCGCATCTCTACAACGGCAAGGACAAAACCTTCTTCTTCGCCGACTACGAAGGCAACCGACGCACTACAGCCGTAGCGCAGCAGTTCCTTGTCCCAACAGAGTCACAGCGGAACGGCGACCTCACCGCTCTCGGCGGCCCCGTGATTCCACAGAGCAGTATCAATCCAACCGCCACAGCACTGCTGACCTACTATCCACTGCCAAATGTGTCAGGGCAGTCGAACTACAACTATGAGAACTTTCAATCGACTCCGGCTCGCACTGATGGAGCAGACATCCGCATCGACCAGACCATCACGCCGAAGCAATCTGCTTATGCACGCTTCAGCCGTAAGAACATCACCGAAGACTACGCCAATCCTCTTCTGCCCAACGATGAAGACAGCGTGCATAACCGCAGTCTTCTGGTCTCCTACACCTATACCATCACGCCGAAATTGGTAAACGAGGCTCGCTTTGGCTTCACCAACGCGATCACCAGTGTCGGCTTCCCCATTGAAGGTGCTGACGCGCTTACGCAACTCCACCTGACCGGAGTCGATATCAGCCAGCACCCCAACACACACGCCTTCCCGACCTTTAACTTCAGCGCCGGCACTGGCTTCACCCCCATTGGTCGCGACAAGACCGGCGTAACACAATCCAAAACCCTCCAATTTACCGACAACGCAACCGGGACCATCGGTAAACACACACTCAAGGCCGGAATCGACGCGCGTAGAGTCCGCTACTTCGACGTTGAGTTGTTCCTGCCTTCCGATGATTTCGGGCAGTTCACCTTCCAGCCCACCTTTACCGGCAACGCCTTCGGAGACTTCCTCCAAGGCACCCCGACAACGCTCTTCTTTGCCGTTTCAAGTCCTGACGTAGGCGGTACTGCCTGGCAATATGGCCTCTTCGCGCAGGATCAGTTCCAAGTGAACAGCAAGCTGACCGTGAACTACGGCCTGCGCTGGCAGGTTCTCCCCGCCATGCAAGAAGATGGCGGCAACCTGGCGAATTTCGACCAGAGGAACAACTCCATCGTGGTGCCGAACAATCTGTCAGCGTACCTGGCAAAAGAAAATCTGCAGAATTCCAACCTCGCATTTCAGGAGTCTTTCAACGCCTGCAATCTTGGAAACACTGGGTTGCCCTGCTCGAGCTACGTAACGGCAAGCCAGGACCACCTGCCGCAAGGCCTGCGCCAAGCCTATTACGGAAACTTCCAGCCGCGCTTTTCATTGGCCTATCGCCCCTTCAATGACACGAAGACTGTCATCCGCGCAGGCTTCGGCGTCTTCACGATGACGAACCTCGGTCCACTCTCCTTTAACAACAGTGGCAACCCAACCTCCAACCTGCACACCTATACCAACACGGCCACCGCAAGTGGCTCGCCGCTGATTCGGTTCCCCAACACCGCCCCGCCAACCTTGGGCGTACAGTACGGTGGCGGAGGACTCGACCAGGGTGTCGATCCCAACTACCGCGACCCGCAGTCGAACCAGTGGAACCTGACGGTAGAACGCCAGCTCACCAGCAATGACACGCTGCGCGTCAGCTACGTCGGCATGCACTCCTACCGCTTGAACATCACCGAGGACCTTAACCAGATCCCAGCCAGCACCACGCCCTATCAGACAACCGCCGCCGGCCCCTATGTTGATCCGCGCGCGCCGTACCACAACTGGTTCACCCTCTACAGCACCTTCAACGCCGGCACGGCAAACTACGAAGCCATGGAAGTCGAAGCAACGCACCGCATATCGCATGGACTTTACTTCAACGCGAACTACACGCTGGCCAAAAATCTGGCTGACAACCAGGGAAGCACCCCGACAGCGTTCGCCGGTGAAGTCAACTATGGAATTCCCGTCACTGACCGCTTCAACATCGCCGGCGACTACGGCAACGTGGAAGGCACCCGTCGCAATCGCTTTCTGCTCTCTGGCCTCTATCAACTGCCATTCGGCAACGGGCGCCCCTTCCTGAACACAGGGGGGTGGGGGAATTTTCTGCTCGGCGGTTGGGAGATGAACAACGTAACCCTACTCGAAACCGGACCATGGCTGACGCCAAGCATCAGCACATCATTCGATCAATCAAACACAAATGTCGTGAATCGTGGCGCAACGCTGCGCCCCGATGTTGTATCGAAGAACTTCACCCAAGGACAATCGCGTGCGCAATACTTCAATCTAGCCGCATTCTCGCCAACTCCAGCAGGAGCCGGACGCTTCGGCAACGCAGGCGTGGGCATCCTTCAAGGACCAGGCACAGCCGCCGTTTCACTCGGACTCGCCAAGACCTTTCCCTTGACCGAGCGCACGACGCTGCGCTTCGAATCCACCTTCACCAACGTTCTCAACCACACCAATTTTGCGCCCCCCGCGACGCAGATCGATAACACATCGACCTTCGGCGTCCTCAGCGCCCCGCAAACGGCGGAGAACGCCGGCAACCGCACAGGTCAAGTCGCTCTGAGACTTGACTTCTAGTCCAAGTATGTCCGTCGGCGCTCTAGCAGTTACCCGACGGCCGAACAGCGTAATCGAGCGATTCTGGCCATTCTGCTCGGCTGCGACCTGCGTCGCCGCGAGCTTGCAGAACTGACCTGGGACAGCTTGCGGCATCGCGAGGAGCGCTAGGCGATCGTGGATCTAGTTGGCAAGGGACGGTACACAAGAAACTCAACTGGTGAGACCAAGGCTCATCGAGGAAGCATTGGTTCGTGTAGTCAACTTTACGAACAAGCGGCTTCTCGCCGTTAACGATGCGCCGCTTGCCTAAGGACTTCAGGCAAAACGCGACGCCTCAAACTGTTGCCAACACGCCGTCCATAGAACGCCCTACCACGCGCCTTCCTTGCCCCCATACCACCAGATGAAACCCACTGTGGCTGTGTCCTGGTGACTGGATGGTGCCGCTGGATTGTCCGTGATGAAATAGGGGATGTTGGACCAGTCGTGCCGGTATTCGAGAAATAGGTCAAATCCATCGGCGACGTTGTACTTATACGTACCAGTTACCTCTTTTAAGGCTTGCGTTGCATTACTGAAAAGTCCACCACGGTCGGAAAGGTATTCACCTCGGAGGACAAATGCGGCTCGCGGTGTTAGCTGGTACTGCGTGTACACTGCACCACCGTCTAGATGTTGTGGCGCCGCCGAATTTCCCGTCGTGGCGTTCGCCCATTGGCGTTGGATCACATAATCTCCTTCAGCGGCAAGGGTCAGTTTTGGCCGCGCCTGCCATGTTACATATGAGTCGAAGATGTGCAATTTCCCGTTGGGCGCCGGAATAACCGGTGCCTCGCATAGCCCGGGCTGCACTGGGACTGTACAGTTGCTTGCAGGGACCGTATTAGGATGTTCCTGACCCTTGTAGTAATTGATAGTCCAACTGAGGGACTTCGCCGGCTGCACTGCTAAGCCAAATAGCTCATCCTTGTAGCCGTTTGTTGGCTCTGATTGATTGATGCCGTTAACCAACCAGTAGTTGACAGCAATCTTATCATTGAACTTATAGCCGGCCCGAAGCCCTTCGTGATAAGCGGGCATAAAATAGAAGTACCAAGACCGAGTGTAGTTCATCTGATCCTTGGCATAATTGCCCTCAATCCCGAGTGAGCTGGCCCACTTGCCCACGTCCACTTGCGCCCCATGGCCGACCGGAAGAATATATGAGCCGTATGCCTGAAATATGTTGCGATAGATGTCTGACCGTGGCTCATTGGAAGGATTGCCCTGCAGAGTCTCCGTAGCCTGACCGAACTGCAGGTCCACACGAAAGCCATGGCGGCGGTGGGTGCTGAGGTCTGGATCAAGAGCGAAGATGACATCTACTTGATTGAGGCTGAAGGTGTTGCTCAATGTATCAAACGCACGAAGGCTGTTGACTCGCCCGACCGGGCTGTTGAAATTGTATTCGTAATAGCCATCAAGATAGTAGTTGAGTGTCGCGCCCCCAGGAAGCGTGCCGGGCAGTAGTGTAGTTGCAGGATTAGCGGGAGCCGAACTGGTTGTAGTTGCTTCCTGCCGCTGCGCAGGAACTGCCTTTCCTAGCTCTGCGACTGCGGACACCAACGCCGCAGCGGCCTGTGGCCCTGTGTTTCCGGACGGAGTGGGCACGCTACGTAATTGCTGATTCTGCTGTTCAAGGACCGCTACCCGCGATTCAAGGTTCATTACGAGCTTCTGCAGTCGTTGCACCTGGTCGTTGTCGGTTTGGGATTGTGCCAT
>Ga0206835_1179_pt1 | contig 16820 bp, 9 predicted proteins | sample Alteio_BWOrgCont_31_FD_152853 | JGI IMG/M metagenome (GOLD analysis project Ga0206835, IMG submission 152853) | Enriched cells from forest soil in Barre Woods Harvard Forest LTER site, Petersham, Massachusetts, United States -... | ecosystem: Environmental > Terrestrial > Soil > Temperate forest > O...
TCGTCGATGGTCTTGGTAAAATTGTCCGGACCCAATTGCTCAATAAATCCGCTGTTCGCAATGACTTCCCGCGTTTGGTCAGTGAGTCTGCAAAGAATTAGATGCCGATCGCGCTGGCGAAGACGTTCATGGAGGCTTTCCAATGCGTTCAGGCCCGTGGCGTCGATGGTAAAGACATCATCGCAAAGTAGCACCATGACACGAAGTTTCGCCCCGGCACGGCGGAAGGAGGTTTCGAGCAAATCGGCCGTGCCAAAGAAAAATGCGCCTTGCACGCGGAAAACATAAACACCATCCGGCCAGGATTCATCGGCCCAAATGGGCCGTCCACCGGTCGGCGGGTGGGCTTCATCGAGTGCGGTGATTTTGGTGTCCTCGGAAACGCGCTTCACGAACAAGAGTGCGGCCAGCACAATGCCCCAGCGTACTGCCGTGGACAAATCGATGAGCACCGTGAGACTAAAAACAGTCAGAAACACCAGCGCGTCGCTGCGGGGAATTCGACGCAGGCGGCGGAATTCGTGCCACTCGCCCATCTTGAACGACACCACGAGGAGAATGCCCGCCAGTGCGCTCATGGGAATGGCGTTGGCCAGCGGGCCGGCCACGAGCAGCACGGCCAGCAAAGTGAACGAATGAATGATTCCTGAAATCGGCGTCACGGCTCCGAAACGAATATTCGTGCCCGTGCGGGCAATGGCGCCCGTGGCGGCAATACCGCCGAACATGGGCGAAACGATATTGGCGATGCCTTGCGCGAGCAGTTCCTGATTCGAATCGTGCCGGTCGTTGGTCAGACCATCGGCCACCACCGCGGACAGGAGCGATTCTATCGCGCCGAGCATGGCGATGGTCATCGCCGAATTAAAGAGCACGGGAATCTCGCGCAGGCGCAATTCGGGCAGGTGAAAAGGCGGGAAGCCCGCTCCTGCGGGTATTGGATAAGTATTCCCGATGGTCAAGACGTCGAAGTGGCCGTATTTAACGATCAAGCTGGCCACAATCAGCGCCACCATGGAACCGGGAAAACGCCGTTGCCACGTGGTGGGCCAATAAATGACAATCAACACCACCAGCACGCCAATCAGAAGTGCCGGTACATTCGTTTGGGCGAGATTGTCCAGGTATTGCATCACCTTCGACATAAAATCCGCGTCAAGATGATCGATGGGCATGCCAAAGAAATCCTTGATCTCCCCGGTAAAAATAATCACCGCAATGCCGCTGGTGAAGCCCATGGTCACCGGGTAAGGGATGTACTGGATGATTTTACCCACCCCCGCCATGCCCATCACCACGAGCATGATGCCCGCCATGAAGGTGCACAGGAGTAAATTATTCTGACCCGCCGTGGCGACAATGGCCGCGAGAATCGGCACGAATGCACCCGTCGGCCCACCGATTTGATAGCGGGAGCCGCCAAGCGCGGAAATCAAAAAACCCGCCACAATGGCTGTAATCATGCCCGCCCGGGGATCCACTCCACTGGCAATCGCAAAGGCCATGGCCAAAGGTATGGCAACAATACCCACCGTAATGCCCGCACTGAGATCAGCCAGAAACTTTTTGCCCGAATAATCCTTCAGTGCATCGACCAGACAAGGTCGAAAACGCAGCGGGATTTTTAGCTCCAGGGCCATGGTGAAAAAGGTGAAAAACAAAAACCCGAAAAATAGGCGGCTCATTTAAGCATTTCCACCGGCCAGCCTCAACCGGAAAGATGGGAAAATTCCGTCCGAACTGTCCGTACGCTAAACGCTTCGCTGAATAGGTCTAATGATGTCCGCCGCCGAAACTGCCGCTGTCGTGTCCGCCGCCATGATGCGAAGCAGCTGTGTGCTGCGAAATGCTGCCTTGATCGGTGCTGCTGCGAAAAGAAATTTTATTTGGCCGCCGGCGGCGCGATGATTAAACCGGCACCAGGGGCAGCCGGGGTCGTGGTCGAACTTTGACCGGGATGATCCAATTCGTCAATTTTTTGCAAACGCGCAGTCCAGAGGGATTGCTTGACCGTGGCATAATCATGCCCCACCGCCAATGCCTGCTGCGAGACGACCGGCAGTTGGTTTAGCGCCTTTTGCCCGAGCGGCGACGAATAAAAACCAATCAACTGGTTCAATTCGTCCTCGGAAAATGATTTGACGAACACGTCCTCCAGCTTCGACTTCAATTCATCCCAATTCAAATCCTTGTCGAACCAGTCGGCCGTGGCCTGCTTCATTTCCGTGACTTCGGCAGGGGTAACATGGCCGGGAGGGGCGGCCTTGATCAAAGTGTCCACGGAATTGATGTAGGCGTTGCGCATCGTCTCCTTGGTCTTGACCAAATCAATGAATTTGCCGGCCACCGCGCGGTGCGAGGCGTCATCCGCCTGGGCGAAGCAAGGGACCAAGGCCAATATCAGAATAGCAAAGTATCTCATGTTTAAAAAGAAGGGGGTGGAAAAGCAAGCTTGCCGCAATTTTCCCGCCCGGCAAGCCATTTGCCGCCGGGGCAGCATCTGGAAAAAGTAGACCTTCCGCTCGTGCCGTAAGTAGTGCTCTGAACCTCTGGCGTTTAAGTGGGTGCTCTCCGGGCAGTTTTTGCCTTCCGGTTTACGGCTTGGCAGCCACCGCCCTGGTGGCGAGCTCCCGTTTTGGTATGAATATCAGGGTGGGAGCGCTAGCGAGGTCTCGGACACAGCAGAAGGTCTGAAGAAGGAGCTTAGCAAAACAAGCCTGAGAGAAAAGATTATTCGTCGATTTTTCCAATTCCGGCCCAATCATTAGCCGGGCTAAAACCGTTCGATACTCGATCGAAATACTTGCATTTTTCCGCAATCGTGCTCTTTTCGGCATGGTCATGCCCCACGCAAAAATCCTCATTGGCTGGACCACCGTCGATTCGGTCAAGGCAGCCAGACAACTCGCCACGGGTTTAATTGCCGCGCAGTTGGCGGCCTGCGTGCAAGTGGACGTGCCGGTTATTTCCCACTATGTCTGGCAAGGTAAACAAACGCAGACCAAAGAATGGCGGCTGTGGGTGAAATTTCCTGCGGACAATTCGGCGGCCATCGAAGAATGGCTGAAAAGTCACCACCCCTATTCTACTCCGCAATGGCTGGCAGTCGAAGCCGTGCGCGTGGCCAAATCTTACCAGAAATGGATTTTGGAAAACTCTCTAAACCCGCGAAGCAAGAAAAAGCGCTGAGCTATTGCTTCGGCAATTCCGTCTCGGCAGTTACCGCAATGTGCGCGTCCTTGAGCTGGCGCGCGGTGACTGCGCCGGGCGACATGGCCATGAGGTCCTGCCCGCGCTGGGTCTTGGGGAAGGCCACCACGTCGCGGATGCTGGAGCGTCCGCCAAGAATCGCGCACAGGCGGTCAAGGCCGAGCGCGATGCCGCCGTGCGGGGGCGCGCCATAATGAAAAGCCTTGAGCATATACCCGAAGCGGCTCTCGACCAGTTCAGCGGGGATTTTCAAAACGTCCTCAAAAATCTTTTTCTGCACGTCGGGCTGATGGATGCGAATGCTGCCGCCGCCAAGTTCGACGCCGTTGAGCACTACGTCGTAATGCTGGCCGCGCACGGCTTTGGGATTTTCACTGAGCAACGCCACGTCTTCCGCCACTGGTGCGGTGAACGGATGGTGCGTGGCGAGGTAACGGCCTTCCGCCTCGTCGTAACTCATCAGCGGGAAATCCACGACCCAGAGGAAATTGTACTGGTTCTTCGGAATCGTGAGACGACCACGAGCTTCGAGCAACGCTGCGGCTTCGAGGCGCATGCGGCCGAGAATCGCGCACGCCCGTTCCCACGGGGCCGCGGCGAAAAACACGATGTCGCCTTCTTCGATTTTCAAGTGCTTGGCCAACTCGGCTTTCTCCGTTTCGGAAAAGAATTTCAGGATGGGCGACTTCCACTCACCTTTTTCCGCTTTGATGAACGCCAGACCCTTCGCACCGAGAGTTTTGGCAATGTCCTCAAGGCTTTTGAGTTCGCCCTGCGTCAGATCTGCGAGTCCTTTGGCGTTGAATGCCTTGACCACCCCACCCGCTTGCACTGTACCGCCAAAAACTTTAAAGGCCGATCCACGGAAAACTTCGGACAAATCCACCAATTCAAGACCAAAGCGCGTGTCGGGCTTGTCCACGCCATAGCGGTTCATGGCATCAGAGAATGGCAGGCGCGGGAAAGGCGTGGGAATGTCGATATCCAGCGTGGCTTTCCAGACGCGTTTCAACATGCCCTCGATGAGCGCGTAAATGTCTTCGCGATCGATAAAGGACATTTCCAAGTCGATTTGGGTAAACTCCGGCTGGCGGTCGGCGCGCAAGTCTTCGTCGCGGAAGCACCGGGCGAGCGAGTAATAACGCTCCACGCCGGACACCATGAGGATCTGCTTGTACTGCTGCGGCGATTGGGAAAGGGCGTAAAACTGGCCGGGGTTCAAACGGCTGGGCACGAGAAACTCGCGCGCGCCTTCGGGCGTGCTTTTGAAGAGCGAAGGCGTTTCGATTTCCAAAAAGTCCTGTTCGTCCAAAAAGCGGCGCACGGCCTGCGAGGTCAGATGGCGAAGCTTGAGCAGCTTGTAACTTTGCGGGCGGCGTAAATCGAGATAGCGGTAGGTCAGGCGCAGGTCTTCGTTGACCTTGTCGGCCTTGTCGTCTTCCAACGGGAACGGCAGCGTGGCGCAAATGTTGTGAATCGTCAGCTTGTGCGCTTCGACTTCAATATGGCCGGTGGCGAGTTTGGTGTTGATGGTCTCAACCGGGCGCGGCTTGACCAAGCCAACGATTTCGATGACTGACTCGTCGCGCAAGGTTGGCAGCGTTTGGGCAAAGGCCGCGTTTTGCGGGTCGAACACCACCTGCGTGAGGCCCTCGCGATCGCGCAAATCGACAAAGACGAGGCCGCCATGGTCGCGGATGGCGTTGATCCACCCGATAAGGGTGACTTCGCGACCGGAGTCGGCTTGGCTCAACTGGGCGCAATGATGGGTGCGTTTCATGGGTCCGGCAGGGGTGGAAACCGTCCACCTAAGCAAGCCCGGCCCACTGGGACAAGCCTGAAATCCCTTCAATGAATTAAACTACATCCCCATCTGTCCCTGCAATTTTGCTAATTGAGGATGATGCTCGGGCCTGGTGGCTGCCTTTGTTGTTGTTGTAATTTACTTTGCGCTGCCGCCGACGCGCCAGGGGTTTTATCCACCGCTCTGGTCCATGCCGCATCGGTATTCAATTGCGCTTGAACCTGAGCCTCCCAGTCCGGATTTGAACGGGAAATTCCCAGCCGATCGGCCTGCTGCGCCAGCTCATCAGTTGTGAGCCAGCCGGTGGACGAGCGGGAGGTTGACGAGGGGTTGGCAGCAGCCTGCTGCAAAACCCAGTTACGAACATTATTTTGGTCCTCAATGGGCAGAGTACTGAGCATCCTGCCTGCGTCGGTAATATGCGCAACCCCTTCGTTCCGCCAAACATGAAAGTCAACCCACTCATTGCCCTTCGAGTCATGTCGAAAATCGCGGATGCTGACTTCAACCAGCCCGCTGACTGGTCGGCTAAATACGTAATGTCCAGCCTGGTTGAGTGGTAATGTATTAAACACTTCAGCTGGCATATTTGGCTGGGATTGAATCGATGTCTCCACTGGATTCGACGGGACCGAATCGATCACATCGGTCGAAGGTTCAACCTCAGCCACTTTTTCGGTCAAGGGCTTAGGAGTTGACCGTGATACAACTAAGGACTTTGATTCGGAACGAGCTATCGAATCCAAGGGTAGATGCGGCGTGGTAAATTGCCACCAAAGCCAAAGCAGGCCCGCCAGGACAGCAACCATCAAAAGTCTTTTCAAAAATGCGCGGGCATTCATTGCCAGGTGATGAATCACCAAAAACTAAAACAACGGCTTGGCTCCGCTATTGCCCGCGGCAGTCGGCGGCGTGGCAGTCTCGGCAGCGGGAGCCGGCGTAGTGGGAGTGGTGGCAGGAGGAGTGGCTGGTTGCTGTTGCAGCATCCGGGCTGACGCACCAGTCGGATTGAGCGTGGCCATGAGTTTGGTGCTGATTCTCTCGATGGCGTCATGGCAAATTTGCGAAGCGGGATAAATATCCTGGGCCTGCAGATAATAATTCAGGCTCGCCGCGTAATCGCCGGCCTGATCGGCGCGACTGGCGGAATCAAGCGCCGCGACAAAGGTGGCGGCCTGGGGGACCACCTGGGCCTTCGTCCGATCAAGCACCGGGTCATTCGGTTCGATATCAGCAGCAGAGACCAACGCTTCCCACGCGGCGTAACTGTTTTTCTGTTTCATCGCCTGGTCGGCGTAGGCAATCATCATCTCAACCTTGCCCATGCGGTCCAAAATATCCTTCAACTTGGCGGAGCGCACGGGGTCCTGATACACGGCCAGGCCAAGTTCGTTGCGTGCTTCAAAAATTCCCCGTTCATCACCATGGGAAAGCAGTTCGTCAAATTTGGCGGTGCCGACATTGGCCAGATCGCCCTTATCGAGCATGTTCTTGCTGAACTTTTTGATGTCGGGATTCAGCGGCCACAATTCGGTGGCCTTTTGCATGTTGGTGGTAAAGCGATCCGTGTCGCCGGACATGATGGCCTGCTGGGCGGCCATGAGCGCCAGGTTGCTCGTTTGCTCGCCTTCCTGAATGGCGGACAGAACAGGGCCGGCTTGGAAATCCTGCGCGTCGCCCTGGAGTTTTTGGACGGTGGCGTCCGCGCTGCCAAAGTCCCGCATGTCGATGGCGTGCTTGAGGTCGGTGCTTTCGCGATAAATGTTCAGTAGCACGCGGCGCTTGGCGGGGTCAAAGTCCTGCACTGACGGCAAGTTTTCGCCGATGAGAAAAGTCTGTTGCAGTTGCTGGAGGGCGGTCCAGCGGTCGCCGGCGTTGTAGGCGGTTTGCACGGCCTTCATGCCGGATTCCACATCCGCAATGGCCTCGTGCGAAATAAATTCAAAGGAGTTGGCCGAGGGCACCACGGTGTCGGAATTCATGAATTTCGCCATTTCTTCCTTCGCAATGTTCATGCGCTGTTGCGAGCCCTTGAAGATGTGTTCGTAGAACTGCCCGGCGATGAGGCTGTGTTCAAACCGGCGTTGCATGATGAAGGCCAGCAGCTGCGTCTGGTACTGTAATTTCACCTGCAGGCCCATGGTCGAGGCATCGGCGTCGAGCAACGCTTGTTTGACATAGGTGCGGGCCAATTCGGCGCTGTGCATGGCGGTCAGGCCGGTGCCGTGCATGGTGGGCAATTGCGTGGGCGGGGCACCCGAATCACCGCCACCGAGAGAAATATTACCTACGTTTAAATTCAGATCAGGCCCGTTGGGACTGACTCCAGCGGAGCCGCCACCCGTGCCACCACTATTGCCAGAGCTTGTGCCCGAACTGGAAGCAGATCCTCCGGAACTGGAGCTTTGGCTGTTGTTGCCGCGGGCATTATTAGAAGGCGCTGGTGCGTTAGGCTGGCCCTGGGAATTGATGCCGACCCCATGCGATGGATTAGCCAGGCCAGGATTTGCTTGTGCAAATTCAACGGCTTGATTGGCGGCGTTCTCCCCGTCGGCCGCCAGGCCAAATTCGCCGTCTTTGCGCTGGTTGTCGAGTTGGTGGTAATCGTTGCGGTTGTTGGCCAGTTCGTCGCGCACTCGCCAAGCATCGTAAACCTGGTTGGCCAATGTTTCCGACGCCCCCGCGTCTTCCGGAAACTGAGCCGCCTTGAAGAGTAATTCCCACGCCTGATAAATCCGGTCGCCACCCTGCGCCGCCGGCAGCGCGCTGGTGTCCGTGTTGGTGGAGAGCAAATCTTGAATTTCCTTGAGCGTGGATTGGTAGTCCTGGTTCGTGTCGGCGTAGCCGGGGGAAGTCAAATAACGCTCAAAACGTTGCCGAACGATAAGATTGTTTCCAATATCGAACTTGTTACCGCGCCAAGTAAAAATACCGTTTTCTGAATCAACTGAAAAATTGTCGGCATTGAAAAGGCTGCGGTTATACGCATCTGAAACTTGGCTGCCCTGTTGATCTGAAATTGGCTGGGCATTGATTTGATTGCTGGAGTTAGAACTGCCATTTGCATTATTCGATGGCGTATTAGATCCTCCAGAATTGTTTGAAGGCGTGTTATTGGCGTTGGAATTATTCGCAGCATTGCGCCCACCGCCATTGCCAGCGTTGCGTTGCTGTTGGGCTAACGCCGCAGGGCTGAGGGCCATCACCACCGTCAAAATCAGAACAGAACCGGTTTTCATGGGAGTATAGGCAGGGTTACTATTATATACTCCCTTTTTAGCCCAGATGTAAGCCCTATTTTGCAGGGGTATGCCAAGCCTGTTCACCGCAAAGGCGCGAAGGACGCAAAGAAGAAAACAACCACGGATGACACGGATACCACAGATAACCTTAAAGCATAAATTTACTTATCCGTGGTATCCGTGTCATCCGTGGTCAATTCATTGTCTTCTTCGCGCTCTTTGCGCCTTTGCGGTGAAAATCCGCTTTTACCCGCGCCTCAGTTTACTCCTCCAACTCGCCCGGCAAGCGGCGGCGGTTTTCTTCGCGGCAATCGTTCATCACCCGCAGCCAGATCTCACGCAGGTCAAACAACGTCGCCTGCACTTCGCGGAAAAATTGTCCTTGCCCGGCCTTGTTGCCCACCGGCAGCGCGTGTAGGAGGCTCAGCGAATGGTTCACCGCGCTCAAGGCGTTTTTGAGGTGGCAGATGGTCAGCGTAAAGTCACCCAAATCGAGGGCGTGGATGGCCATGACGGCGTTCAATTCCCCGGCATGGAGACTGGCGGCCAGTTTCCACGATAGCCCCAGGTTGACCTGCAAGTCGCTGCTGGTGCTCAAAAAACGTTCCCAGGTGTAATAGAGGTGCTGGTATAGGCCGCGCGTGGCGATGAAGACTGGGTGTTTATGAATAGTATAAGTGTCCGCCACCGCCTCAAAATCCTCGTCTAGAAAATCAGAAAAGCCAGCCGGGTCGAGGGCAGGTTCGGCCACGATCGACGGCGACGCAGGCTCAGCCTCGGGGCCATCTTCGCCCGGCGCCCATTCCTCGTCCCCCCACCCCATGAGCTTGGCCACTTCGTCCAACCGCTCCGTCCGGCCCTCGTACTGATGGTATAGGGCCAGAAAGCGGGCGACCTCCTTGTCATTCTGCTTCAAATACTGCTGCCAGTCGAACTCGTTCCACACGAGTTCTCCGCGGTCTTCCCACTCACCTTCCGAGAAATGTTCAAAATCGTGCGCGCTCATCAGTAGGAGAATTACCTTCGAGGAGGATGATAAACCCTCCACGCGGGCTGTCCAATAAAAAATGGCGGGCCTGGCGGATGGATTTACTGGCAAAACTCAATCTGTCTCTGCTGTCGCACGCACATATTTCTTCACTGTGCGTCTATCAAGAGCCAGGCGGCGGGCCGCTTCTTCATAACTGCCCGAGAGCTGATGCACGCGACGGACATAGCAGCGCAGGAGTTCCTCCGCCGTCCATTTTCCGTCCGCCAGCGCGGTAGCCACGGAGTCAACGGTCGCGGTGCCATTCGTAGATGATGCAGTTCCTCCGCTGGTAGCAGGCATCGAGGTAGTCGAAAATGAACCGGGAGTTTCCGGACCATAATCGCCATGTACTAAGATATTGCGCACGGCTTGTTCGAGTTCGCGGAAATTGCCGGGCCAGGGATAATCGGGCGGCAGGCTGTGGTTGAGTACCGAGCAGGCTTCGTCGATCAGCGCGGCGGCCTCGTCCGGCCCGGCGATGCGCGAGGCGATGTGGCGAATTAAATTGGCCAATTCGCCAGGAGTGTCGCGCAAAATTTCGCGCAGCGCCGGTGTGCGCACATGGTCGGCGCACAGGCGGTAATACATGTCCTCGCGAAAGCGACCCGCGCGCATTTCACCGGCGAGGTCGCGGTTCGTGGCGGCAACGATTTTGCCCGCAAAGGTGCGCGGCTCGGTGTCGCCAATGCGCTGGAAAACGCGCGTCTGCAACACCCGCAGTAATTTGACCTGAATACCCGTGTCGGTCTCGCCGATTTCGTCGAGAAACACCGTGCCATGCGGGCCGCAGACTTCAAAATAGCCGAGGCGGTCGCCCAACGCGCCGGTAAACGCCCCGCGCCGGTGGCCGAATAATTCGGATTCAATCAACGTCGGCGACAATGCGGCGAGGTTGATGGGATAAAACCCACGCAGGTAGTCTTCCGCAAATTCGCGGCGAGAAGCGTCGAACGGCACAAATTGCGAAAGACCGATGGCGCGGGCGACCAATTCCTTGCCCGAGCCGGAAGGGCCGGTGATGAGCGTGATTAAATCGCCCATGCGGCCGGTGAGCGCGCGCTCATAGCGCGCCATGTCACGGGTGAAAATGGATTGCCAGACCCGCGCGCGCAGCAGCCGGGCGGCGGGCGAAGCACCGATGATGCACTCATGAATGTGCGCATACGCCCGACGCACCTGGAAAAAAATCGCGAAGATGCGTTCGGGGGGAATGTCCATGCGCAAGTTCGGCTGGTCCGCAGGTGACCAGCGTTCCCATTCGGCGCGAAAACGATCATAAAACGTGCAGCGCATCGGCGCAGATTTGCGTTCACGCGCCTGGCGAATCACGCGGTGGAACTCGTCCACAAAATGGTAGAAGAGCGCGAAGATGACCAAGTCGCGGTAGGTCTCGCGTTCGTTATCGGATGGCGTCCGGCGGCGCAGGCGTTCGCGCGCATCGGTGGCAAGGCGCTTGGATAATTGCGTCAGCGCGTCGGTGTTGGGGTTGGCGGCGGCAACCGGTGTACCGTCTTCCCACTCCACGCCATCAAGCGGCGGCACTTTCCAGGCGTCGCCGAGGGCCTGGCGCTCAAGCGCCGGGCGCGTTTCGTGGAACGGATTGCACCAGGTCAACTGGCACAAGGCGTCGGCTTTGGGGCGGTCGTCAGCTTCAAATAAGGAGGCAGGCATGATGATTTGGGAGTTGGATTTAAAAATTAGTTTGTGGGTTTTGTTGGGTCGGTTGCATCCGGTTCCACGAGCCACGGGCGCAGCTTGTGGTAGGAAAATCCGATGGCCAGCAGCAGCACGGCCAATCCGCCGAAGGCAAAAATGCGCCCCAATTGATCGGTGATATCGACCAAGAATAACCGTGGCACGCACAGCGCCAGCCCGCCGAGCCCGACAAAACGAAATGAGCGCAAACGCGCCGTAAGCCCGGCGATAAACACCACCGTCCCCGCCCCCGCCCAAAGCAAGGTGATGGACTGTTGCGCGCTGCCCATCAAATTCAGCACCGGCAGATCGAAGGTTAAGAGCGAAATGCCGACGGTGATGAACAACAAAACATCGCGGGTGGCCCGATCGAGCCTGCGGAAACGTCGCGCGATGAGCCAGCTTTCGAATAAAAACGCCAGGGCCACCGCCGCCGGCACCCAGCAATCGGGCAAGGCATTCGGATGATAATTAAAAATATTCACCAACGCGCCGATACTCAACACCACCGCCGCCAAGCCGCCCCCCGGCAGCCAATCGCGCCGCCCCAGCCAAGCCAGGAGCACCGCGCTCCCGGCAAATTCGAGGGCAAGCGCCTCACCCGAATCAGCTGACTTAATGGCGAGCATCGCCGAACCCGCGAAGATAATTCCAGGCAAATACAGTCCCAGCTTGTCGTGCCGCAGGAGATAGACCGCCGGTTTTTCCCGCCGAGCCAACACGCCCCATAACCAACCGAGGGCCAGCACGAATACCAGGCTAATTTTTACTAAAACATAATTGCTATAATGATCATAATGCCACCACCCTGCTCCAAGGGCCGCCAGCGCCCAACCAAAGGAGAGGTCGCCAATCATCCGCCAGGGCCCGCGCCACGCGAGCGCCGCCAACCCTAGCGCGCCCAGATTCAGGGCGAGGGACAGCTGTTCGTCTCCGCCCGCCAACGCATCAAAGCCGCGCACCCAGGCATAGAGCAGAGAAATAAATCCAATGATTTCGCTGATGCTCGCGTGCCTTTTCTTTTTCTCATCGTCGGCCCGGCGATGCAGCAGAAAGGTCACTGCCAGAACCGCAGCGGAGAAACAGGCCAGGGCCGGATAAATTTCGTCCGCAGTTGAATTTGCTCGAGGCGCATACAACCACAGCGCCAACGGGAGTAGCAACCACACCGTGGGCCAGGCGGTTTTGGTTTTCGTGATTAGCGCAAACACTGCCGCCCAAGCCGCTGAGGCCAGAAACATCCAGGAAATCGTGGAATCCGCCCACACCAGGCGCCCGAGCACGGCGGTACCGACGGCGGCCAAAATTCCGCCTACGTTTATCAGCCAGCGTTCGGTCTCGTTTGGGGTACGGGGCATTTTTTCCACCCAGGCAAAGATGGCCAGCGAAACCGCCGACCAGGCCAAAAATTTTAACCGATCGAGACTCCAGACAGTGACTTCCACTGGCAAAACATTGGCATCCTGACAAGCCATGACCAACGAACACGCCCAGGCCCCGGCGAAGCACGCCCACGCGAAATCCGATGCGTGTCGGCGAATTCGCCAAGCGAAGACGACACTTTCGAGGAGCAAAGCCAGCCAGCGGATCCAGCCGGTGTATTCATTCAGGAAATAAATCGCCGTCCAGATGCCTGCTGCCGCGTAGAGAATTTCATAAGTGTCCGGCACATCCTTGCGGACGCGATAAACAATCCCTGCCACCAAACAAAATACTGCTGCGGACAAAAGCGAATAGGAATCCCACGGATGGCCAAAGACCGCCCCACCCCACCACCCGCCCAAGCCGTAGAGAATCGCCACCACCAGCACCGTACCCGCACGCCGCGTGGAATTTTCTGAGTGGCAGCGCAATTCCGCCCACAGGTCGGAGCCCAGTACCAAAATAAAATACGCTGCGGGAAAAACGAGAATGATCCCCGGCCAGGGCGTCAGCGCCGCGCCGGGTTGAACCCGCGGCACATAATCCCAGCCGTCCTTGAAAAAACCTTCGAGCGTGTAGCCCTTGGTCGCGAGCACCGATGCGCCGTAGCAAATTTGCGCGCCGACATAGCCTGCCAACAACGGCCACACCCAACCCCGTCCCACTCGCAAACCAGCGGCCACGAGCATCAAACCCAACGCCGCGCCGAGCGTGATTTCCAACCGGTCCTGATGCAGGGCGAAAAAACAGGACAACATCCCGAGCGCCACCGACATCGTGGCGACATGCGGACGGTTCCGCCACCAGGCAATGGCGGCAATACCCAACACCGCGGCAAATTGCACGGCGAGTCCGGTCAACACATCCGGTTCCGCGATGACCCGCATGGCGGCAATGGCATGGGCCGCAAACGCCGCAAAATAAAACATCGCCAACCCGCCGGCGAAGATTGCTTCGCCAAATTCGCGCGCCTGGCGTTCAAGCCAAACGCCGATGCCAGTGACCACTGCGGCCAAAGCGAATACTTCCAGCAAGCGAATCGCGGGCGTCGAGTATTTGCTGATATAGATTCCAAAAAACACCACCGCCACGACCAGAAACCCAATGCCAATGCGTGTGGCCCAGCGCGCGCCCAAGGTGATTTCCGCGCCGGAATCTTTCGTGGGTGTGGCCATGATCGGTTTGACTATCGCTGGCTTGGCGATTGGCGAAGGCGGTGTGATTGCAGCCACGGGCACTTTCAGTTGTGCCAACGGCACAGATTGAATCGGCGTCGTCGGAATGGACAGCGCTGGCTTGGCTTCTGGCGAAAGAATCGTTTCGACCTTTGCCGAGGTCGGATGAACAGTCTCGGGAACAATCGCGGGAGTCTCTTTTGCGTAAGGTGCAGCCGTCGATTTGTGATGATCAATTACTTGTTGCGCTAATTCGCGAATCCTACGTTCCAAGTCGCCCAATCGAAATTCCAGATTCTTATTCTGACGGGAAGTTTCAGACGCACGGCTCAGCGCCACAAAAACCAGGATGGGCAGCACCGCGAGGTAGAAAATCCCAATGAGAATGAGTAAAGGCATATGGGGTATCTAACATGACTCGTGCCAATTTTGTTCAATGTAACGCTACTGGTTCATGCACAATTAGTTACCCATTACATTTTTTGCCTGTGCAAAAACTTATGACATGAAATGTCTGACCAGACCAGCACAAAATGTCTGGCGTGTTCAACAAAAGCACTTCAATCCAGTTTGCTATCCGAGCATCTGTTTCCAGGAATAATCAAACAACAATTCCCATTCGATTTGCTGTACTGCGACTAAAACTTCCATTGAAGGCTGCGGATTTTTGCGAAGATTCGCCTGTTCAACCGCGTCAACCAAGGCGACAGGATTCCAGCGCGGGCCCACCGGCCAGCCAGCGGTCATCGCAGCTTCATTAAGCGCCGGAAAAATCGGATGCGAACCCACTCTACGAAACCAATACCGGGAATTGCCATAATCGCCCTCACGGCGATGCAGGATGGCGTGCCAGAAACTGCCGGTCGGCGTTTCGATTTCCTGCGAGAGCGTGTGCGATTCGTCCAAAAAATTATGCCGCAGCCACAGCCCGGCCAGTGTCGCGTTCGCCATGCGCAAGTCGCGAATGGACTGTCCAGTATCGGCAAAAAGTTTTTCCGGCGAGAGCGCAGCCAGCGCGGCGTGGAATTTTTCGTTCGGCTGGCCGGCATCGAGCGGTGCGAGTGAACCATCGTTCAACAACGAGGCGACAATCGGGCCATACTGACTCGAATCGAACGACGACATGGCGAAATTATTTCAACGCCACCAGCAATCGCCGAAGTTCATCGCGCTTCGCATGGTTTTCCGCGAGTTGCTTGCGGGCGCCTTCGATGACGTTCGCTGGAGCTTTCGAAGTGAAGGCTTCATTGGCCAGTTTCGCTTCACTGTTCGCAATAACCTTGTTGAGCTGGTCAAGTTCCTTGCCCAGGCGGATTTGTTCGGCAGCTTTGTCCACCTGAATAGAAATAGTCGCGGTGCCCAGCGCGGTAAGATAGCTAACCGCAGAAATGTCCGGATCGGTTGGTTGGGTTTCCGTCGCGAAATTGATTTCCGACACCCCCGCCAGGCGCAACAACTTGTCGCGATGACGTTGGATGATGTCCTGTTGCTCGCGGCTGGCTTGAATTGAGATGGGCAAGTCGCGGTTGGTGGCTTGATTGCGCTGAGCTTTCACCGCACGAGTTTTGGAAACAAAGTCACGCAGGCTGGCCGTTTCGACTATCGCGGTCGCATTGAGTTGCACCCCGTGTGCTGACAATGCAGCACGCAGATTTGCGCCTGTGTCTGGATTCACCGACTGAATCAGTGAAGTTACCGGCTCATACCCCAGCCCATGCCAAAGCTCCTCGGTGATAAAGGGCATGAACGGATGCAGTAACAACAGAAACTGGCGCAAACATAAATCCTGCACGGCGAGAACATGGCTTTTGGCAGATTCGTCCGTCAGGCGCGTCTTGGCCACTTCCAAATACCAATCGCAGAAATCGCCCCAGAAAAATGCGTAGAGATTTTGCGTGGCGGTGTTGAATTCGTATTGGTCAAAGTCGCGTGCAATGGCATCCAGTGTTTCGACCAATCGGCCCAAAATGGCCTGGTCGTCGGCATCAACTTTTGCGGGATCGAGGCGTGCAATGATGGATGCCAAACTGCCATTCGCCTCCGTCGGCCCCTGCATTTGCCGGAAGCGGGCAGCGTTCCAGAGCTTATTGCAAAAATTGCGACCTAACTCGACATTGGTTTCGTCAAACAGCACGTCATTGCCTTGCGAGGCGCTGCTCATCGTGCCAAAGCGCAATCCATCCGCACCAAATTTGTTGATCAATTCAATCGGGTCAGGCGAATTACCGAGCGTCTTGGACATTTTGCGGCCCTGCTTGTCGCGCACGATGCCGGTGAAATAAACATTTTTGAACGGCAGTCGCTTATCGAACGGCTGGTCTGCATTCATGAACTCCAGCCCCGCGATAATCATGCGCGCCACCCAGAAGAAAATAATGTCCGGCCCGGTGACGAGGTCGCTAGTCGGATACCAGAAAGCCAATTCTTTCGCCTGCTTTTCATCCGGCGTTGGCCAACCGAGCGTGCCAAAGGGCCAGAGCCACGACGACGCCCAGGTGTCGAGCGAGTCTTCATCTTGCTCCCAATTTTGCGGGTCGGGCGGGCCGTCGACAGAAATGTGGCGATTGGCGGGATCATTGCGGTCGGCGCCTTTTTTATACCACACCGGAATGCGATGCCCCCACCAGACCTGGCGCGAAATGCACCAATCCTGGATTTTATCGAGCCAGTTCAGGTAGACCTTGTTCCAGTGTTCGGGCCGGAATTTGATGTGGCCATCGCGGACGGCGGTCTTGGCCTCTTCGATACGTGGATATTTTAAAAACCACTGCTCGGACAAACGCGGCTCGATGGGCACATCCGCGCGTTCGGAAAAACCGACGTTGTTTTCGTAAGGCTCCTCTTTAATCAGCAGGCCGAGTTCCTTCAATTGTTCCGCAGCAACTTTACGGGCCTTGAAGCGCTCCATTCCCACAAATTCCTCGCCCGCGAGCGCATTGAGTTTTCCAGCTGCGTCAATGACCTCAATAATGGGCAAATGGTGGCGCTGGCCGATTTCAAAGTCCACCTTGTCATGCGCCGGAGTGACCTTGAGCGCGCCGGAACCGAAGTCCTTGTCCGCGGCCATGTCGAAAATAATCGGGATCTGCGCGCGGGGAAACGGCCGCCACACATGCGCGCCATGCAAATGCGCATAACGCGGGTCTTCTGGGTGCACCGCCACCGCCGTATCGCCCATCAACGTTTCGGGCCGCGTCGTGGCGATGTTGATGAACTCACCCGGGCGCTCGACGATCTCGTAA
>Ga0206835_1169_pt2 | contig 16289 bp, 12 predicted proteins | sample Alteio_BWOrgCont_31_FD_152853 | JGI IMG/M metagenome (GOLD analysis project Ga0206835, IMG submission 152853) | Enriched cells from forest soil in Barre Woods Harvard Forest LTER site, Petersham, Massachusetts, United States -... | ecosystem: Environmental > Terrestrial > Soil > Temperate forest >...
TCCCATCGCATTTAAAGGGGATGTCACACTTAAGGGCAATAGCAAAATAATCAAGCTATCTTTAAATGGGCGTGTCTCAATTGATGTTGATAAGCAGTTAATTGTCGCAGATGGTCTTGACGGTACATTAGCCAATATTCCCATGCTTATTTCATTCAAAGCGAAAGATATCTCATCCAACCCGAATGTTGCTGGCCATGTCACTATTGATGCTCTTAAGATGAGTGGCGTGAGGTTTACGAATATCAACATGCGTCCAGTATTTCAAAATGGCATTTTAAATCTGACATCTATTACAGCTGATTTTTATCAGGGCAAATTAAACGGTCAAATTAAGATTGATTTAAATGGCAATGTGCCGGCGTTTATTATGGATTCGCAAATACATAATTTTCAATCTGATCCATTGTTGCGTGACTTAGGCGATAAACATCAGAAAATTTCCTTGGTTAGCACGGGTAGTTTACAATTACACCTGACGACGCGAGGTGTCGAGAGTAAGGCGATACTTAGGAATTTAAATGGCAATGGCCAATTTAATTTTGGGAGTGGTTATTTGGTAGGGATTGATTTGAGCTATATGATTCAATCTGCTACTTCAATCGTTAATAAGAAATCCAATCAATCTTCAGATTCGAATAAAACCCCATTTAGCTCATTGACTGGGGCAATGACAATCACGAATGGTGTATTGCAATGCAATAATTTGTTAATGGACTCGCCAACGTTTGCAACCAAAGGCGAGGGTAGAGTCGATTTTCCAAGTCATTGGGTGAATTACTTAATTCTTGCAACCATCAAAAAGCAATCAACGGATCAATTTGATGATTTGGCTAATTTATATGGCCTAGCTATTCCTGTCGCTATTAGAGGGAGCTTATCGGATCCATCGGTTAGCGTTGATGCTGGCCAGCTATTAAACCAAGTCGCGAAACAACAAGCGAAGCAACAAATACAAAAAGCAGTGGAAGGGTTATTACGTTAACAAAGGAGAATTATAATGTCAGATTATCGTGTTTGCTTGATACAAATAGAAAAACATGAAGTTATGAAATTTGTAAAATTTGATAATAAAGAAGATGCAGAACATTACGCTAAAAACCAATCTGCTGCTGATAGCAAGCATAGTTATGAAGTGCAAAAAAATGATAGAGGAGAGTTTGCTATGATTAAATCTTATTTAAATGGCGAGGAAGTTGGTTCTATATAAGCTATATCCCTCGCTTCGCTGAAACGAGGGAATGGCCACATATTATTAATTCGCAGCTTCTGTTTCAGGCTGCATAGAAATTGGTTTGAAAATGGCTTCGTCTTTTTCTCTAGCTTGTGATTCGCAAAATGTTTCTTTCAGGAACAGAGATAAGAAAATGCCGAGGGCAACACCAATCGGTACGACGCTAAGCGCGAAAGTATAATCACTAGCGGTATAGACAGGTAAACCATCAGGCCCAACAGGGCTGCTAGCATGAAGATCTAACAGTTTTCCGACCACAGGTTGGAAAATGGCGCCGCCAATCATAATGAGCATATTGGTAACAGCGACAGAGGTTCCAGAAATCTGGATTGGATTGCTTTCTTTTCCTAAGGCAAAGCATAAAGGGTGTGCACCACAGCAAAATCCAATCATGAAAAAGATAGGAGCAAGCGATGATACGCCAATGCCTGGCATATAAAACACAACGCATAGCAATACTGCTGCGAAAAAGCCTGTGAAGGTGAGAGGCATCACGCGGCGTTTGATTTTGTCAGAAATCACACCAATGATAGGGCCAGAGATAATCCAGCCATAAAAAGTGTAACTTGAAATAGCCACGGCTTGTTCTTGGGTGAGCTGATGAACCGTTTTTAAGTAGGGAATGCCCCATAGGTCAAGGAATACCGATGAAGGAAGATATAACAAGCAGCCAATAATACCTATCAGCCACATTTGACGATTGAGAGAAATAAAACGTAGGGCGCTCAATAATTGGCCAATATTGATTGGTGTTTGCATGATATTGGTATCGCTAGAGACCACTTTCGGCCTATTTCTGACCAGTAATAGAATAACAGCACTCAATACAACACCGGCTATTAACGCGCCACGTAATGCGTCTTGATAACCAATGGCTTCAACGACTTTTGTTAAATATTTTTGTGACAAGGCACCTGAAACCATGCCGATTGCGGTCGATAAACCTGCTACCGTTGCAAATCGATTAGACGGCAGCCAAATTGAGGCTAGCTTGAGGGTGCCTATGTATGCAAACGCACAGCCTAAGCCAATTAAGAGCCTTCCAGCGCCGGCTGTCATATACCCGTCTGCGGCAATGAAAATACTTAAGCCTACAACGGCTATCAAACAGGCGGCGCAAAGGACGAATCGGACACCGAATTTGTCATAGATCATCCCAGCGGGTATTTGCATCGGGGTATAAGCCCAATAATAAAATCCAGCCAGGGTGCCGAATTGGGTAGCAGTGATATGAAAAGCTTGTGTTAGATTGCTTTGCATCACGCTTGGAGAAACGCGTAAAAAATAGTTAAAACAGTAAAATAACATCCCACAACACACGATTAGCCAAGGATAGGCTGATCTAAAAAGGGGAAACGTCATAGCACGATTATTTGCCATCATGAGGTTGTTTCCTTGGTTTTAGTTATCACAACAGTCTGATTAATGGAGCCCGTTTTGTGAGCAGACTTCGTACAACTACCATAGTCTGTTCAATGAGGAACTTTATATCAAAATCATTTGGTCAAAGTCAATTCATTGTTATTCCGGTAGGACACCTGGGGTGCTGATTGTTATACAAAAAATGATAGTAAAAAGTCGTGTTTAGTATTAGATTATTAGGCTGTTAGTTTAACTTCTAATAGGAGAGCAACATGAAAACCAAGTCATTTGCGATGTTGGCAGTAACAGGATTGCTGACCGCATCTATTGCATACGTTGCACCAGCAATGGCTGAGGACCTTAACAGCGATATGCCAATGGAGCAAACGCTGGCGGACAATAGCAGTAGCACCACAGCCCCATCAATGGCTACCCCATCCGATAATATGCAAAATCAATCTGGCAGTTCATCATCCCAGAATGATGCGAATAACAATATTGGCAGCACAGGATCAAGTACGCCAAGCCAGAACTCTGGCAGCAGTGATGAAGGTACTCCTGATACTGCAACAGGTGATGACGATTATTAATTTGAATTTGCTTTAATGGTAGTAAGCCCGGCATTTCGCCGGGTTCGCTATTGCGCTTAGTCCAATCGCAACGTTAGACATTTGCAAGCTCCCCCCGCTTTTAAATACTCATTCATTTCGCAGGCGTGCACTTGAAAGCCGTTATTTTGTAATAGCGTGGTAATGTTGGGACAATTAGTAGGTAAAATAACATGCTGATCTAAAACGACAGCATTACAGGCAAAACGTTTTGCTTCTTCTTCAGATACCGCAATCAGTTTAATTTGCTGTGACATTCTCTTTTGTGCTTCTTGATTAAATGCGGCGGGATACCAAATGGCAAGTTCAGCATTGAGGGGACAAAAGCATGTATCAAGGTGGTAAAAATAAGGATCGGTTAATTCGCAATAGATTAATTTATGCTGGTCAAGATAGGCGGCTTGTTGATAAAACTTTTTGTCTGTCCGAAAGCCATAACCGGCAAATAAAATATCGCCCGCTAATAACGCATCTCCTGCACCCTCAAAAAATGGTTGGTTGTGAACATTTGTCGTAGGATTGGCGATGTCATATCCGGCTTGAGTGAACCAAGTTTGATAATGGGGTAGTTCACCTTGACGTTCCGGGTATTTAAAACGGGACAAGATAATTTGATTCTTATAAATAAGCCCGGCATTTGCTGTGAATACCATATCCGGCCAGCCGGGAGCGGCTGGGACGAGTTCAATTTGAGCGCCGCAAAAGAGGATGGTTTTGTGTAATTCGTTCCATTGCTTAAGCGCATCGGCATGGTTAACTTTATGTTCAAGCTTCATCCATGGGTTGATTTCATACTCAATGCCATAGTAGTCAGGGCGGCACATTAATATTTTCATATTTTGCCTCCTATTTTTGATCATACATTAAATCACCAAAAAATAATTTAATTTATATCTATCAATATGTTGCAATAACAATCTAAACCGTTAAAATGTGTTATGCTGTATGTAAAGAGGGCATAAAAAGAATAAAGGAGAGGGGCATGCCTGATAAGATCCATGAACTATTGAGTTTTTGGTTTGGTAACCTCGGATCCGCAGATTTGCCTTCTAGCGATCGCACTAATCTATGGTTCGGTGAAAATGAAGTTGTTAAAAGTAAAATAATCGAAGCATTTAATGCAGAATTTTATGAAGCCGCAGCTGGTAATTTATCTGAATGGTCAAAAACGCCGCGCGGCCGTCTTGCACTCATCATTCTTCTCGATCAGTTTCCCCGTTATATTCATAGGCGCTCACCCAAAGCATTTGCATATGATAATGAAGCGCAGCGTCTTTGTGTTGAAGGATTGCGGGATAAAATGGACCAATCACTAACATTAGTTGAGCGTGTGTTTTTTTATATGCCGCTTGTGCATGCGGAGAGTTCTGTCTTTCAAGAACAATCAATTCGCTTATATCAAGATCTGGTTTCATTATCGATGGCTGAGACCACACAGATATATCAATTATTCTTGGCGTATGCCTATGCCCATTTCCGTGTGATAAAAGAGTTTGGCCGCTTTCCGCAAAGAAATAAAGTATTAGGGCGTACATCCACCGATGCCGAGCTGGCATTTCTGAAAAATACATAATATTATTTCATCGTCATCATTCGTAATGGGGTCGTAGCTCAGTTGGGAGAGCGTCGCGTTCGCAATGCGAAGGTCGTGGGTTCGACTCCCATCGACTCCATTCCAGCCAAAAGTGAAATAAAACATAGTAACCTATTGCGCTAAAACATAGTATTGTGTTAACATTAAAACATAGTATTTTAAAGCGATAAAACATAGTATTATGGCCAAGCAACCACATCAATTAATAGCCAAATCCTTAGAGCGTGCGAAAGCGCACGCCAATAAGGGGATTATACGTGCAACTAGTCTGTCACCAAGCGATAGAAAACGCCTGGAGGCTGATGGGTGGTTGACGCGTATTATTCGTGGTTGGTATCTACTCACTCAGCCATCAACCCACAAAGGTGAGAGCACTCCTTGGTATAGTTCTTTTTGGAATTTTGTCAGTATTTATCTATGGGCCCGTTTTGGCGATAATTACTGCTTGTCCGCAAGTGCTTCTATAGACTTGCATCTTGGCAAGTCAATTATTCCGCGACAGCTATTGGTTATGGTTAAAAAAGGTGGCAGCACTTTGCTGAGCTTACCATTTAATACGTCGATATTAATGTATCAAGAAACAAATACATTTCCTGACTCTATAGAAAAAATCAATGACATTAATGTGATGCCACTTGCAACAGCATTGCACCGTTCATCATTAAAATTTTATCAACAACAATTTGCCGATGCCGAAATAGCCTTAAAAATGATTGATATTGATGTATTAGGTCGTGAGTTATTGGGGGGAGCAAATATTGCCTCAGCAGAGCGCATCATTGGTGCATATGAATTTTTACATGAAAAGAAACACGCAGATAAACTATACACAGTTTTACAATCAGCTGGATATCAAATTAATCCGGTTAATCCATTTACCATTCAAGAGCCACTTTTGAAAAAACAGCCGCATGTGCAGTCACCATACGTGGCACGCATTATGGTGATGTGGGAAGATATGCGTAATGATATCCTGGCAATTTATCCATCAGAACCAGGTAAAAACAAAATAGCTAAGAACTATTTTTCGCAATTAGAAAAAATCTATATTAATGACGCTTATAACTCTCTCTCAATTGAGGGGTATGAAGTCACGAAGGATTTGATTGATAAAATTGCAAAAGGTGATTGGGACCCACAAAAATCACTTAATGATATGAGCCAGATGAATGCTATGGCAGCAAAAGGGTATCGATTAGCGTTTGAGAGTGTAAAACATAGTATTGAACGGATATTTAAACAACAGAATGCCGGTAAAATAATTAAATCAGATTTGCATAAATGGTACGCGGCCTTATTCTCACCTTCGGTAAAAGCCGCTCTGCTCAATCCTGAGCAATTAGCCGGCTATAGAACGCAACAAGTCTATATCCGAGGATCTATACATACTCCACTTCCTCAACATGCGCTTCTTGATGCTATGGATGCATATTTCAATTGTCTGATCAATGAATCGTCTGCAAGCGTAAGGGCTATACTTGGGCATTTTATTTTTGTATACATACACCCATATATGGATGGGAACGGTCGGATTGCGCGTTTTGTTATGAATAGTTTGTTTGCATCGGGCGGTTTTCCCTGGACTATTATTCGTGTCACAAATAGAAATGAATATTTCAAGGCATTAGAAATTGCATCAACGAAACAAGACATCAAGCCTTTCACAAAATTCATTTTGGCAGAAATGCAGAGCGCTAAAGTCAAGATCTGATATCTAAGGCTCTACGGGCGATTATGTTTAATAATATGCCTAATATTTTCTACCGTGCTATCACCATGTGTCTTAACCGTAAACGTAATCGATCGGCTGCTTTTCTGCTTTCTAACATTCTCTTACCAATTTATTTGAGAGCCTTAGGGGTCTAGTTCTGATCGGATCTTCGGTATTGATCAGGATAGGGCACGATGGCATATATTCTGGTATTTTTATGAGGCAGTCAACAGTAATTCAAGACGATTTTGTACAAGGGTTTTTATTCTGGAGGATTTGATCTGATTAATAATGGCCTCTGCTTTTTTACGGTTAAACGAGGCGGGGAATTCAATTTCTGGCAGTGACTTGAATAGTTTCGATTTCGCGGGTGTAAGATATAAAACATCGATTAAAGCTTTCTCAGGGGTAGCCATTTTAACTTGGCCAATGATTTCAAAACCAAAAAAGAAATCAGGTTGTAAATGGTGTATGGATATCGTGCCGAATTTTGTTGAATATTGGCGTGTGCGAGCTAAAGAAACGGCGTAAATAGTGTGCGGGATCTGTGAAATCATTCCATGAAAAAAAAGTGCTGATTGTAATGAAACATAACTGGGAAAGGGCGCAGTTAAATATTCTGGCAATATCAACGGGTCGATTTGAGTTGTCGTTGCCCATTTGCCGCGCATCAAGCGTACAAAGCGCCCAGCTTTGACAAGGCGCTCTAATATTTTGCTGGCTTGGGCATGAGGAATATTCAAACAGGCTGAGACGTCGCGTGTTTGCAAAACAGGCTGATTCAAAGTTAATAATATTTGTTCGGCATCTATTAACCTCATTTAGTTAGTCCTTGCAGAGTAGCAATCACTTGTGATCGAATTTCATCCCATTTTTTTTGAGAATCATAAAAATCTTTGTATTCTTCTATTAAGTACGCTATCACGTGACCTTTATAGTCGGAGTAAGTAATTCCTTGGGCGTTTTCAATGGCCACTTCAATTTCTGTTTGCGAAAAATCGTTTGATTTTATATTTGCCCCTTGATCCAAGAGCCATTTTAAATCAAAAATATCTCTAGCTTGGGTCTCCGTTCGGTTAATCAGTGCATTCACTTTCTGACGTAAAGCAGTGTCGCGTTCATAATGATTGCAAATGATAGGGTAGAGACCATGCTGATTAATAACGTCAGTATCAACAGCAGCATATGCTATGCCGTTATCCATTTTGCGACGTGAAAATTCAATTTTAGTAGGAATATGGATTGATGAGTTGTTGATACGCAAATGTATTTTCCACCGTTGAGTGGTTTCAGTTTGTTTGGTGGGGTTTGCTTGAACGATTTCGATTTTTTTATTCAATAGAATTTTTTTAAAGCTAACGTCTTCAAGAAGTTTATTTACTTTATTGAGAAGAGTCGTTTTAGATATTCTCGTTACATCAAAATCTATATCTTCAGAATAGCGAATACTTTTGAAAAAAAAGCGTAAGTTACAGCCGCCTTTCAATGCGTATAGTTTCTTATCCAGTTTTCCTTCGAGCGTGCGGAGGAAAAGCAAATGGAATAACTCTATAGTTGTCTGTATGGTCTGCATCATTCAATAATACCAGCAGTTGTCACATATGACAACTACTGGTATTATTGAAACAATTATTATTTATATAAACAATCAGTTAGATATTGTAGCAAGCTTTCTCGGTGTCGTTCCCCAAGGGCCAATGCCGCTGATTTCTAATATGGTACCTTCTTTGGTGTAGCCGTAATGCATTGCTCCGGCTGGGAATGTAATAAAGCTTCCGGGTGGTAAGGCAATAACGCTACTGCTTCCAATTCCCAAATAATATGTTCCTGAGATGACAGTATTATATTCATTGGTAAGATGGCTGTGAGCTGGAACAGTATAATTCGCTGGCAATTTTAATCGCGCCACATAAAATTCTTTCTTGTTAGGATTGCCGGCTAGAATAACTAATTTTGCGCCTGGTGGAAGATTGGATGCATTAAACCACCGCAACGATGGAGAACTCGGTAATATCGGATTGATGGTATGAGCTAACAGTATCATTGGTAACATTGATGTAGTAATCAAACCTAAATACATAATTATCTTTTTCATTTTGATTTCCAAAGATAGTTTGTGGATTTATTATTTTTTTATTTCTAATTTTGTTTCTACACGAATTAATCGATCATTAATCGCGTCTGTTTTATCATTTACCTTGTTTATGTAAAAGAATGCTGCGCCTATAGAGTACCTCTTCTGATCTACCTTTTGGAAAAAATCAGTTATACTTTGATCATCTTGAGGGTACCTTAATCCAAAAGAACCATTTTGAAATGAAATGTTAAATTCTGCACGATCATCATTTACTATTTTTCTATCAATACCAATAATTGTATTTAACGGGAAGCTGCTGGATTTGATTTCTTTGGGGGCAATATCGATTTTGATTAAGCGAAGATTGGTTAGAATAAACACAGTTGCACCTTTGTTATTTTCGCTAAAATTGGCATTAATTGCTAAATAATCATCTGGGATGTCGCCATTAATAGTGGAGATCACAAAATTGCTAATTTGCGTTTTTCTTGATTCGTCGATTTTAGGGCTGTCGAGTTTGAAAATTGAATCTATGATAGAGGATAGGATCTGTTCTTTAAGGACCATAATTTTCACCTAAAATGTTTGTCTATATATTAGCTTCAAATGACACAAGGGTATAGTAAAACGACTAAATGCGCCACTAGTTATATTAATTTTACCAACCCCCGCCAAGCGCCAAAATGAGGCCGACGGTAGCTGTGCTTCTTAGGCCGGTGATGTCTGCTGCGTTCTTTTCTGCTGTGAAGGCGGCAATTTGCGCGGTGATGACACTGGAATAGGGCACCGTGCCAGCTTTGTATTGGTTAATCACTAACTTTAACGCTAATCGCGCGCTGTCGGCCGCTTGGTTTTGTACGACTGCTTCAGCATTCAATATGCGTAACGATGAGAGATTGTCTTCGACATTTTGAAATGCGGCTAAAACAATTTGCCGATATGAGGCTAACGTCGAACAATAACCCGCTTCGGCTGCTCTCACTTCTGCGGCGCGTAAGCCGCCATCATAAATTAATTGCGCCAGTTGCGGCCCATATGCCCATCCAAGTGCGGGCATGGATATCCAATGCGAAAGCCCATGTCCAAAAAAGCTGCCTGTCGCTGTTAATGCGAGTGAAGGATAATAGGCCGCAACAGCTACGCCAATTTGTGCGTTTGCTTGCGCCATTAATCGTTCAGCTTGTGCGATATCGGGACGGCGTTCAAGTAACGCGGATGGCACGCTAAGTGGAACAGGTGGCGGAGACTTTACTAAAGGACGTGGAGGCAATGAAAATTCTTCTGGTAGCGTGCCAATGAGAACAGCTATCGCGTGCTCATAAATGGCTCTATTTATGCCATTATTAATCGCTTGCGCCTGTGTTGTTTCAAGCAGACTTTGAGCTTGTACAATGTCAGCTCGGGATGCCACGCCTGATTTGTACTGGTTTTTTGTCAGCTGCAAAGCTTTCTTGTAGTCAACCACAGTAGCATTAAGTAATTTTTGGTCTGTGTCTAATGCGCGCAATTCAAAATAATATTGGGCCAGAGAACCTTGCGTTGATAAGCGTGTTGACGCAAGCAATGCATGGCTTGCTTCAGCTCCGGCTGCGCTTGCCTCAACAGTGCGGCGCACTAATCCCCAAATATCAGGTATCCATGTTGCGTTGAATACTATCGAATGAGAGTCTGTAATTGAGTGTGATACACCGCCTGCGCCAAGCGTTGCTGTTCCAGTTGAAGTGGAGCCGCCTGAGCTGCTAACAAATGACGTGGTACCACCGCCTTGTTTTTGGCGGGTAAATGTAACCGAGCCATTTAGAGCAGGAAAGAAACTCGCACGGGCTTCATCAACCAAGGCTTGTGCTTGTTTATAATTTTCAAAAGCCTCCATGATGGTTTGGTTGGAGTTATTAAGTTGATCTTCAAGTTTGTTTAACTCGTTATCACGGAATATCTTCCACCACGCACCGCGGTTACAAGCGTCGTTTGGTTTGGCAATTTTCCATTCATGGTTATCTTTGCCAACGATAACTTTTTTGCCTTTTGCTTCTTTATACTTGGATGGCGTAGCAACACGTGGCCGCACATAGTCAGGCCCTACCGCACAAGCGGTTAATATGAAGAAGAGTATGATCAATACAACGTTGCGGTAGTTATGCATGACGTTTCCCCTTGCTCCAGATTCTAACACGCTCTAGTGCCAAATAAATGACTGGGGTGGTATATAATGTCAACATTTGACTAAGAATTAATCCTCCAACAATGGCTATACCTAGCGGCCTGCGTAACTCGGAACCGAGCCCAAAGCCGAATACTAAAGGTAACGCGCCTAACATCGCGGCCATGGTGGTCATCATAATCGGGCGGAAACGCATGACCGCCGCTTCATATATCGCATCACGCGATGATTTTTCCTCATGTCTTTCGGCATTCAATGCGAAATCGATCATCATAATCGCATTTTTTTTCACGATTCCGATTAATAAAATAATTCCTATCAGGGCAATGATGCTTAAATCTGTCCCTGTAATGAGTAGAGCAAGTAAAGCCCCCACGCCAGCCGAAGGCAGCGTTGAAAGAATAGTAATCGGATGAATTAAACTTTCATATAACATCCCTAAGACAATGTAGACAGCGAGTAACGCTGTTAAGATCAAAAATGGTTCTGTGGCGAGTGATGATTGAAATGCTTGTGCAGTTCCCTGAAATGAGCCATGTATACTGGCGGGCAAGCCTATTTTTGTGACTTTTTGACTGACAAGATTGACTGCATCGCCGAGCGCCATGCCTGGTAGTAAGTTGAATGACAACGTTGCCGCGGGCGCTTGGCCTTGATGATTCACAGATAATAAGGTAGATGACGGAACAAAGCTGGCAAATGCTGATAAAGGAACTTCGTTAGCCGCAGGCGAGACGACATAAATATCATCTAAAGTTTGAGGTTGTTGCCAATATTGCGGTGCCACTTCCATGACAACGTGATATTGGTTCATGGGTGTGTACATGGTCGATACTTGTCTTTGACCAAATGCGCTATAAAGAATGGTGTCAATTTGCTGTGATGTGATACCAAAACGTAATGCCGTGTCATGATCGACATTGACCATGACTTGTAATCCGTGACTTAGTTGGTCGCTGTTTACATCGGCTATGCCAGGTAAATTAGCTAGTATTTGCGTAACACGTGGCGTCCATGCATTAAGATCGGGGAGATTATCCGCTGACAATGTATATTGAAATTGTGCATTGCCTTGGCGTCCGCCGATTACTAAATCTTGGGCCGCTTGCATATACAATGTCGCGCCGCTGACATCGGCTAGCTTAGTACGTAAACGGTTGACGACGCCGTCTGCTGAAACCTTGCGTTCCGCTAATGCCTTAAGCGTGATAAACATAGACCCCGAGTTAGAGGTGTTCATACCGCTGCCGCTGCCGACGAATCCAACTACGTTTTCCACAGCGGGATCTTGTCTGGTCAGATTAACAAATGTAATCAATTTTTGTTTCATAGCTTGAAATGAAATATTTTGGTCGGCTTGGATGCTCGCGGTTATGCGCCCTGTATCTTGTTGGGGAAAGAAGCCTTTGGGTACAAAGATGAATAAGAGGATTGTCAACAACACTGTAGCCATTGTTAGCATCAGCATGAGTCCAGGATGAAGCAGCGCCCACATTAAACTATTTTCATAACGATTGCGGATATGACCAACGATGCGAACGTATCGATTTTCTTTTTTTTCTGCGCCATTCTTTAAAAATCGCGAACACATCATAGGTGTCACTGTCAGTGATACGAGCATTGAGACCAGAATCGCTACCGATAGCGATACGGCAAATTCGCGGAAGAGCCGTCCCACGATGCCGCCCATTAACAATATGGGAATGAATACCGCAATAAGCGATAAACTCATGGATAAGACAGTGAAGCCGACTTCTTTTGCGCCTTCTAGCGCTGCTTGAAATGGTTTGACACCTAATTCGATATGCCGCGTAATATTTTCGAGCACCACCACAGCGTCATCGACCACAAATCCTGTTGAAATCGTCAGCGCCATTAAGGAAAGATTATCAAGGCTGTATCCAAATAAGTACATGATGGAGAAGGTGCCTAATATCGATAATGGTACTGCGATGCCAGGAATGAGCATGGCGCGTACGCTTCCTAAAAACAAATACGTGACAAGTATCACGAGCAACATAGCAATGACTAATGTAATTTCAACATCGTGTAATGATGAGCGGATGGTAGTTGTTCTATCCAGCATCACACTCATATTAACTGCGCCAGGTATAGAAGCTTGTAATAACGGCATAACAGCGCGTACTTGATCAACTGTATTAATCACATTCGCGCCGGGTTCTTTAAATAAAACAAGTAAAACCGCTGGTTTACCGTTAGACATACCGGCATTACGGACATCTTCGACAGAGTCTATGGCTTGGCCCACATCGGATATTCTGACCGGACTGTTGTTTTGATATGCAATGATGAGCGGGGCATATTGATTTGCCTTGAAAAGCTGGTCATCGGTAGTAATTTCCGACATTGTATTGCTGGATCGCAATTGTCCTTTTGGACGGTTAGTATTCGCTGCGGCAAGTGCTGTGCTGACTTGATCTAAGCTGATTCCGTACTTATTGAGTGTGGTTGGGTTTAACTCAATACGTACACCGGGAAGCGAGCTGCCGCCAACAATCACTTGACCAATGCCTGACACTTGGGAAAGCTTTTGAGCGAGTACGGTAGATGCGATGTCGTACATATTGCCCGCAGAATAAATATCCGAAGTGAGCGAAAGAATCATGATAGGCGCATCGGCGGGGTTAACTTTTCTATAGGTTGGATAACTCGGTAAATTTGTCGGCAATTGACTAAGCGCAGCGTTAATGGCGGCTTGTACATCACGCGCTGCGCCATCAATATCGCGTGATAAATCAAATTGCAATGTCACGCGTGAGGAGCCAAGTGTGCTCGATGAAGTCATTTCAGTCACACCGGCAATTCTGCCTAACTGACGTTCAAGCGGTGTGGCAACAGAGGTTGCCATGATTTCAGGACTTGCCCCTGGTAAAGACGCAGACACGCTGATGGTAGGGAAGTCTACTTTGGGTAGTGGCGAAACAGGCAATAGATTAAAAGCAATAATACCAGCGATTGCTACTCCGAAAGCTAAGAGAGATGTTGCTATTGGCCTTTTTATAAAGGGTGTTGAGAGATTCATCAAGACTCCTGCGGCGGTAGTGATGAATTCACAGGACGTAAACGGAATGTCATTATGTTTCGCAGCAGTTTATCAAAGGCGATGTATATCACTGGCGTGGTATAAAGAGTCAGTAATTGACTGACAATTAAGCCGCCAATGATGGCGATACCTAAAGGCTGGCGCAGTTCGGCGCCCATGCCGCTGCCAAACGCGAGTGGGACAGCGCCAAACATGGATGCGAGTGTTGTCATCAAAATAGGCCGAAAGCGTAAGAGGGCAGCTTCATAAATAGCGTCGCGCGGCAATTTGTTATATACACGTTCTTGTTCAAGGGCGAAATCTATCATCATAATCGCGTTTTTCATGACAATACCTATCAATAAAATAATACCAATTAAGGCAATGACACTTAATTCTTTATTAGTAATTAATAATGCCAGTAACGCACCCATGCCTGCGGAGGGCAGTGTGGATAGAATAGTAATAGGGTGGATGTAGCTTTCGTATAATATCCCAAGGACAATATAAACTGTTATGATCGCTGCAATGACTAGCCAGCCTTCATTTTGCAGCGAGTTTTCGAATGTTTTAGCTGACCCCTCAAATTGAGCTTGAATATTGTCAGGGATGCCGATGTCAGACTTTGCTTGATTAATGAGTGATATGGCTTCGCCTAATGATGCATTGGCTGCCAGATTAAATGAGAGTGTGGCAGATGGAAATTGATCTTGTCTGGTAATGATCAACGGCCCAGTTGTTTGCACAACTTGGGTGAAGGTGCGTAGTGGAACTGCTCCATTAGACGCAGAATTGATATATATATTGTCGAGTGAGGCAGGCTTTTCTTGTATCTTCGGCAGTGCTTCAAGTACGACGCGATATTGATTGCGTTGGGTGAACATGATGGAGACTTGACGCTGACCAAAAGCATCATACAAGGTGTCATCAATTTGTTGTGCTGTAATGCCTAGTCTGGAAGCAGTATCTCTATCTATCAAAATTGAAGTTTGCAAGCCAAGATTTTGTTGATCACTGGCGACATCGCGTAAGAGTGGCGATGCGCGCAACTTATTAATCAGTAGCGTCGTCCATTTCGATACTTCGCTAGCATCGGCCGCACTTAAGCTATATTGATATTGTGCGCGGCTGACTTGTGTGTCGATAGATATATCTTGAACTGGCTGCAAATAGAGCGTTGCCCCCGGGACTTGTGCAAGTTTAGGTTGTAACCGTTGAATAATTTCGCTAGCACTCGCGTCACGTTGGTCTAGCGGTTTTAATGTGACTAACATGCGCCCGCTATTCAACGTGGTATTCGTTCCATCAATGCCTATAAACGACGATAGGTTTTCGACGTCCGGGTCGGCTAGCACTACTTTCGCAAGCGCCTGCTGGCGTTCTGACATGGCGGGAAATGAAATGGATTGCGCTGCTTCAGAAATCCCTTGAAGGACACCGGTATCTTCAACCGGAAAAAAACCTTTTGGAATGATGTAAAACAAGAATAATGTTAGCGCGAGGGTTGCGATAGCAATAATTAATGTCACAGGTTGATGATCGAGAACAAATCGTAACGTGGTACTGTATCGTTCAATAATAGTATTTTGTATTCTTGACGCTGTTCGTTCAAATGCATTTGATTCATTGCGCTGATGAAAGTGCAATAAGCGTGCGCACAACATGGGAGTCAGTGTCAAGGAGACGAACGCAGAAATTAGAATGGTCACGGATAATGTCAGTGCAAACTCTCTGAACAAGCGTCCGATAATATCCCCCATAAAGAGCAATGGGATTAATACGGCAATCAATGACACAGTCAACGATAAGATGGTAAACCCAATTTGTTTTGCGCCTCGCAGCGCTGCTTGTAACGGCGTTTCACCATTTTCAATATACCTGGAGATATTTTCAATCATGACGATCGCATCGTCTACGACAAATCCAGCAGCAATGGTTAATGCCATTAAGGTTAAATTATTAAGACTAAACCCAAACAAATACATGACGCCAAACGTGCCAATGAGTGAGAGTGGGACAGAAATGCTTGGAATAATGGTCGCGTACGGATTGCGTAAGAACAAGAAGATTACTACCACAACCAAAAATACAGATAATAATAATTCGAGTTGCACGTCATTCACGGAGGCGCGTATGGTCGTGGTGCGGTCAGTTAAGACATCGATTTGAATTGCATTGGGTAGCGTAGCACTAAGACGGGTGAGTAACGCGTTTACTCTGTCGACGACGGCAATCACATTGGCGCTAGGTTGCCGCTGAATATTCATGATGACAGCAGGCGTTGTATTCATCCAGGCGGCTAGCATGACATTTTCAGCGCTGTCGTTAACGGCGGCGATATCTGAGAGGCGTACAGGGGCGCCATTGTTATAGGCTATGATGAGCGGCTTGTATTCGGCGCTTGATAGTAACTGGTCATTTGAATTGATGGTATAAGACAAACGCGGGCCATCAAAGTTGCCTTTTGCTGCATTTACATTAGCGGTTGTGATGGCAGTA
>Ga0206835_1188_pt1 | contig 16251 bp, 12 predicted proteins | sample Alteio_BWOrgCont_31_FD_152853 | JGI IMG/M metagenome (GOLD analysis project Ga0206835, IMG submission 152853) | Enriched cells from forest soil in Barre Woods Harvard Forest LTER site, Petersham, Massachusetts, United States -... | ecosystem: Environmental > Terrestrial > Soil > Temperate forest >...
TGCAGAAGTCGCTGATTGCGGAACTGGTGGATACAGCAACGATTCGTACGAGCAAGACGTGCCACGCGGACGTTGCTAAGGCGGTCGGGAAGTATGTATCCACGCATGCGCATGGTGGTGGCCCGATTAATGCGGCGACGCTTGATCGTTCCTTGGCTGGCGCGTGCACATTGTGAATCACTTAGGCGGAAGCCGCAATCGCACAAGCATCCCACATCTTCATCAAATGGCTCTGTTGCATTAGCTCGGCACACGCAACTCGCTCTACCAATGTCGCACATCAATGCGGCTTCCTCGACTAGCGGAAACTCTCCCAGCGATCGACTAACCGCAGGCGGTCGGCTCCCTGGAACGGCAACACCCATCCTGGATATTCTGGGGGAAGGACGCTGACTTCGTCCAACTGCCTAAGCTCGTCCTCAGTGAATGTGAGGTCGACTGCCGAGAGATTGTCTTGAAGCTGGTCGAGGCGTTTCGCGCCAATGATCACAGAGGTTACCACGGGCCTTGCCAAGAGCCATGCAAGCGAAACACGTGCAGGACTACATCCGTGTGCTTTGGCGATTGGAGCCATCACGTCGAGAATATTCCAGGTCCGCTCTTTGTCCACGATGGGAAAGTCATAGTGGGCGCGGCGCGAGTCGGTGGGCTTCTGCTGCGTCCGGCTGAACTTGCCCGAAAGTAAGCCGCCGGCAAGCGGACTCCACACGAGCAGACCGATCTTTTCAGCTTCTAGCAAGGGAACGATTTCCCGTTCGAGATCGCGGCCAGCGATCGAATAATAAGCCTGAAGTGTGTCGAATCGGGCAAGGTTCTTATACTCGGAGATGCCGAGTGCTTTGGCGAGCTTCCATGCCTGCCAGTTAGAGCAGCCGATGTAGCGGACCTTTCCTTGTTGCACCAGAGTGTCGAGAGCGCGAAGTGTCTCTCCGACAGGGGTAACGGAATCGTTGCCATGGATCTGGTACAAGTCAATATAGTCGGTCTGCAGCCGGCGGAGACTGGCCTCCACTCCGTCCATAATGTGTCCGCGAGAAGCCCCGATGTCATTCCGCCCAGGGCCGACGCGGCTATAGACCTTTGTCGCGATTACGACATCCTTCCGCGCGATGTTAAGGTTTTTCAGAGATCGCCCCAGCATTTTTTCGCTCTCACCCTCCGAGTAATTGTCCGCCGTATCGAAGAAGTTGATGCCGCCGTCAATCGAGGCCTTGACCAGTTCATCGGCCCCGGCTTGGTCAACAGCGCTGATAGCCTTGAAGAGGCCTCTGCCGTCCCCGAAGGTCATAGTCCCGAAGCAGAGTCTCGAAACCAGGAGACCCGTATTGCCAAGCGTTGCGTATTCCATGATGCCCTCCAATTGTTGATTACCTTCGCGGATGCTACGCAAACAATGCCGAAAAGAGAGTAGGACAGGTGTTGAAGATCAGCGCACTGGAGCCGGGCCGCCGTGCAAATGCACCATGGACCAGAACAGTTCCTCGCCAGCCAGCGTCATATCGTGAGGAACACCGACGAAGCTAACGTGCCCGCCGGGCCGGCAGGAACGGATTGCCTGATGCATGGATTCCTGCATGCCGGATGATGGCGTCGGTCGGCTTTAAAATCTTCGGTTCCGGCACTTCTTCGTAACGTACGTCGCGTGCTCTGTAAAGAACAGTTCCCCGCATGGTCATCTCTTCAATCTTTAGTGGTTCAGTTGTGACGAACTGGAGTCCTCCAGCTCGTCAACGCCCGACGTTTGCCTGCAAATGCTGCGGATAACGAGCGCCCTGCACCTCGATATCCTTGAGAGCCGCTTCTATGTTCTGCAGATCATCCGTGGATAGTTGGACCTTCGCCCCTCCGAGGTTTTCTTCCAGGCGATGCAGCTTCGTGGTGCCCGGAATGGGAACGATCCAGGGTTTCTGTACGAGCAACCAAGCGAGGGCAATTTGAGCGCGCGTGACGCCCTTCGCCTCGGATAGCTGTCCCAGCACGTCAACCAAATGCTGGTTCGCTTTTCGGGCTTCCTCTGCAAACCGGGGACTGTCGTTGCGGTAGTCCTTGCTGTCGAACTTCGTGCTTTCGTTAATGGCTCCGGTTAGGAACCCTTTGCCCAAGGGGCTGAACGGGACGAAACCAATGCCAAGCTCTTCGAGTGTCGGCAGGATGTCCTTTTCGGGCTCCCGCCACCACAGCGAATACTCGCTCTGAAGAGCCGCTACAGGCTGCACGGCATGAGCTTTGCGGATACTTTCCGCACCTGCTTCGGACATTCCGAAGTGCTTGACCTTGCCTTCCGCGATCAGTTCCTTCACCGTTCCGGCCACATCTTCGATAGGCACGTTGGGATCGACACGGTGCTGATAGAAGAGGTCGATCACGTCCGTGTTAAGACGCTTCAGAGCCGCTTCCGCTACCTCGCGTATGTGCTCAGGCCTGCTGTCCAGCCCGAGATTGACGATGCCTTCCTTGAAGCCGAATTTAGTGGCGATGACAACCTTATCCCGAACCGACGCCAAAGCTTCACCGACAAGCTTTTCGTTCTCAAACGGACCATATGCTTCTGCAGTGTCGAAGAATGTCACGCCGCCGTCATACGCTGCGCGTATGACCTTGATTGCTTCTTGCTTTTCGGTAGCCGGGCCATAGGCATAGCTGAGCCCCATGCAGCCAAAGCCTAGTGCCGATACCTCAAGACCGCTCTTGCCCAAAATGCGTTTTTCCATAATGCCTCCTTGTGTCTGTCTACCCTTGCTGAGACCGGGAATGCTGTGATGCCTTCCGGATATTTGAGGTTCTTCTCTTTGTTTCATGACTTGCTTCTATGAGATTCCAGGCAGGGCGCCGGCGAGCTCCGCCGCGGTGACGACGGCCGCCTGCTTCGCGATGACGATGTCGAGCAGCATCGCATGCACTGCTGCATCTGGGTCGGCGCAGCAATCGCGGACGACGATCAACCGATAATCCAGATCGCCAGCCTGACGAACGGTCGACAGCACGACGCCGCTGGTATGGACACCGGCGAGCACCAGTGTGTCGATGCCGTTGGCGCGCAGCAGCGTCTCCAGGTCGGTGCCAACAAACGGGCTGATGCGCTGCTTGACCACAATCGGTTCCCCTTCTCGTGCCGATGCGGCCGGATGGATCGCGGCGCCTTCGCTCCCGGCCACCAGCATTCCGTTTGCCTTGGCCCAGCTGAACAGAGGGTTGCGGGGGCTGACCTCGGGATGACCGGGCCGGAACGCGACAACGACATGAATCACCATCATGCCCGCGCCTCGTGCCATGCCGATCAGATCAGGCACGCACGCGATCGCATCGGCGGACTGCGCAGTCGTCATGAACCTGGTAAGGGCATCGACCTGATAATCCATCACCAGCAGTGCGGCGCTCCGGGGATCGATGTGCGAAAGCTCAGGCATAGGTTTCTCCTTGCGGGCGATGCGATGTTGACAGCGACACCTTACGACTCTTCATGGGCATTCTTGCGCTCCTGACTTGTCTCTATGAGATTCCAGCAGGGGCTTGCCTGGGGTACCTGATCCTGCAAACTTTGTGCCTGATCCTCCAGATATCGAGCCGCAGTCCACCATTCAAGCGCTCTCTTCTGGGAATATATAAAGAGGGAGAAGCGCAATGTCGTCCGAACTCGCATCTTTGATCGAGGCAAACACGCGAATCGACGGATCTTTTCCTACTCCAATCCCTGGTTTGCATCTCTCTCGCTATTCCTCGCGCACGCAGCCGGGTCAGGGTGTGCAGTGTCCAACTCTGGCCATCGTCGCCCAGGGAAGCAAGCGGCTCATGTTGGGGGGACGAGGTTTTCACCTACGACCCCGGCCACTACCTGGTGTTTCACTCGATCTACCGGTGTCTGGGAGAGTCACGACGGCCTCGAAAGCAAAGCCATACCTTGGGATGAGCCTGGACCTCGACGTAAAACAGATACCGTCGTTTCGGACCTCCGGCAAGATCCAACGGGCGACGGAAACCTGATCGCGGTGTTTTCCTCAGCAGAATGACGCCGGAATTACTCGATCCGGTACTCCGATTGCTCAAGCTCCTCGGAAAGCCGGAGGACTGTGCTGTGCTCGCACCGCTGTTGCAGCGTGAGATTCTTTACCGCTTGTGGCGTAGCGAGCAAGGCGAGCAACTTGAGCGAATGGCACAATCGGATGGCAATGCCAGCGGGGTCGTGAAAGCAGTCATCTGGCTAAAAGAGAACTTCGACAAGCCATTTTCGATAAAGCTTATCGCCCAAGAGACGAACATGAGTCCTTCCGGACTGCACCATCATTTCAAGACACTCACCAACATGACCCCCCTTGAATATCAAAAGCACCTTCGCTTGCAGGAGGCTCGACGGCTCATGTTGGTCGAGGCGATGGATGCGTCTGCCGCGGCGTATCACGTTGGATATGCCAGTCGCTCACAGTTCACCCGCGAATACAGACGACTCTTTGGAGCCCCGCCATTTCGGGATGTGGAGCAGATCCGGCAGCAACCTCAGCCAGCAGAATTGTAAGGGCGGCTATGCGACTACGAGACAAATCCGAAGGAATCAATCTTTCAACCGTTCGCAGTACAGCTTGGGCTCACTTACTCAAGGTCCAGACGTGGGAGAAAGCGTCAGGTCTGTGAAGTATTCCTTTGCGCGACCTTGTTTAACTCGCGGGTCACGGTCGGTTCCAATGTACTCAGCCAGAAAGTCAAAAAAGTGCCGGCCGGATTGGGATATCACAACGCCGGAAATGAAGGCTGCATGGAAGGAAGGCCGCAAAGAGCTCTTTTACCCATACGGCAAGACCTATGCGCAAACACTCGGCGAGCAGGATTAGAGCCGGTCTGCGCTTGAGTCAGACGCTGAATGACTGGCCATCCGTAAATCGTCAGAGGAGAACCGCCCTTTGATCTTCGAGATCGACAGCTCTCTCTTGAGACCAACGAACTTCTCAGCAGCCAAATGAAAAGTCACCGGTTGTCATCTGCTAGGCCTTATCATCGCTCTGCTACTTCACGAGCTGGTCCATAGATACGGACCAGCGCTCTTTCGACTCGTCATGCAGCATCATTGAAACGAGATGCCATGGCTTCGTTCTCCGACGAACGCCATTGATGATTTTGAAGATCGGACTGTATGTAGAGCTGTAAACGGTGGCTCATACGTCGCTGGAAACGTCTTTCAAGCGAACCGATTACTAAGTCCGCTGCGCATTCCATAGTCTGGCGTAAATAAGGATAATCAGCAGAAATAAGTCCGCCACAAGCGGAGCCAAGATATTGAAACGACAGTGGATGCGCACTGTACCTGAACTCGTACCCTAGAGCAGCGCCGACCTAAAAAGCACCCAAAGCACAGCGCACTAACGAGCGCGGCAAGCCTATGATTCAACAGAGGATATTGGTATTTTAGATGGTGCCGGGAGGGGGAATCGAACCCCCATGGAATTGCTTCCGACGGATTTTGAGTCTCCGGAGAACTCCGTAAGTCTATGATAAATAAGGAAAACTGAACGTAACTAGTGAACTGGCTAAACCCGCTATCATCTGTAACTTAGCGTAGTTTACCGAGATTAGGGCGAACTGATGTCTGTACCCGAACGTGTACCCCAAAGCCAACCTCTCGTCTCTGATAACTGGTGCTAAATCGGAATTCGAAGCCTGGTCTAGAGTCTTGGATCGATTGGCTCGCTCTCCAGCGCGAGTACGCCAAAGACGCACTCATGTGTTCTGCGCAAGGGCTCCTTGCGGACGAAGCGCTCAAGAGCTTCGATCCCAAGAGCAAACTCCCTACTGGCGAGCGATCGCTTGGAGCCAACTGCCCTTGATCTCAAGCGATCAATGTTTTCAGGCAGGAGATACTCCGGGCCGTAGATGATCCGTAGGTACTCGGGGCCACGGCATTTGATCGCGGGTTGAGCAAAGCTTCGCCGACCCTTGGCGATAAAGTCCAGGGGCTTTACGACCATGCCTTCGCGGCCAGCCGCCGTCATGTCGGTCCACCACGCGGTCGCCGCGTCGCAACTGGTTGGATCGTTCAGGTCGACCAGCTGGAAAGGAGTCATAAGCAGCAGGCGTTCGTCCGCTTCGCAGAGTCTGGCGATCATCTCCATGTGCCAGGTGTGCCGCTTATCGGTGTGGACTGCACCCTCACTAGCAAGCACATGGAACGGTGCGACCTTGAAGTCATCAAGGGTGTTTACCGGCCAGCAGTAGTGCCGATATTCACGGACGTACTGCTGAACCGCGTGAAGACGGTTGGTTGTACGGTCCGCGAGCTCATCCAAACCTGGGACGCGTTGTCTCGCTTGAGCAAGCATATGCTGTTCCGCAACCAGCGTCTGAACGCCCGCGTTGCCCACAGGGGCATATTGCAGTCGCAGGAGTTCCTGGGCTTTGGCAGACCACGGCATGAGTTCACAGTCAAGGCATACCCAATCGGTGCCGAGGTCGTCCCATAGATTCGCCTTCTCTGCTGCGTCCCGCAATCTCACAAGGAACGCAGTCTCCAATTGATCGTCATTGAAGAACCGCCTGCCAGTCCGTGTATAGACTGAACCAAGCGCAGGTGTAACCACCCCGAAACGCCGCTGCGACACCTTCTCATCCCGGCAGAGAACCACCACTGCCCGCGACCCCATGTGCTTCTGTTCGCATATGACCTTGGGTACGCCCTCGCTGCGATAGTAGGAGAATGCCTCCTGCGGATGCTCCAGGAGAGAGCCGTGCTTACTCGTCTCGGATGGGGACATTGTGGGGGGCAGATAGATCAGCCACTTTGGGTCTACAGCAAACCGACTCATCACCTCTAAAGCAGCGATCGCATTCTCTTCACGGATGGTGATGCGCTGAAGGAGACGAGCATCTACGATACGCTTACCTGTGACATCGGCCAGGTCGAGAACATCGTCCAAAGCATGCTGTGCCGTCCTTACCGGCTCTGCGTCTGCCGGGAGAAACGGTCGCCGGGGCTCATAATACGTAGCGTGAGCGCGAACCGATACGAGCTCACGCTCGGGATAGCGAAGCGCAGTGAGGCCGCCACCGAACGAGCAGCCGGTATCCAGGTTGACCGTATTGTTGAGCCAGAGTGGTTCCGGCACGGGCGTGTGGCCGTAGGCAACCAGCGCCTTGCCACGATAGTCTGCCGCCCAGTTATAGCGCACAGGAAGGCCGAACTCATCGGTCTCGCCGGTTGTCTCTCCGTAGAGAGCGAACTCGCGCACGGCCGCCGACCCGCGTCCCTGCATCGACTCCTTCAATCCAGCATGGGCGACCACGAGCTTGCCGTCGTCGAAGACATAGTGGCTGACGAGTCCGTCAAGGAACTTAGCCATCTCGTCGCGAAACATCGGTGTTTCCTTGCCGAGCTGTTCAATAGACTCCGCGAGCCCATGAGTGAGCTGCACATTGCGTCCCTTGAGGGCCTTCACCAGCTTTATATCGTGGTTCCCCGGAACGCAGAGGGCCTGTCCAGCCTGCACCATCCCGGAGACGAGACGAAGCACCTGAGGCGTTCCTGGTCCTCGATCAACCAGGTCTCCGACAAAAACCAGCTTCCTCCCGTCTGGAGGTTGCACGCTATAGCTCCCATCCACATGGTTGACGGCATAACCCAGCTTGTCCATCAACTCAAGCAACTCATCGAAGCAGCCGTGGACATCCCCGACGATGTCGAAGGGGCCGTGCTCGGTCTTGCGATTGTTCCAGAGCGGCTGTCGTTCGATTGCTACAGAATCAACTTCTTCGGGAGAGGACACCTTGAACAGATAACGAACGCCCTCCCGCTCCAGCCCACGCAATCCATGCCGGAGCTGCTGGCACTGGTTCCTGACTACGTGCGGCCCAAACTGACGGTCCGGCCGCAGCGCGTTGCGCTCGTGGCACAGCTTCTCGGGCAGGTCGAATACGATCGCGACCGCGAATACATGATACTCACGCGCCAATTCAATCAGCGTCTTACGCGCCTCAGGCTGAACATTTGTGGCATCCACCACGGTCAGCTTTCCGCGAGCCAGTCTCTTCCGAACAATGGCTCCCAGAATGTCGAACGCGTCGCCGGTCGCAGACTGGTCGTTCTCGTTGTCAGATACAAGTCCTCTGCAGAAGTCGGAAGAGACGACCTCAGTCGGAAGAAAATGCTTCCGTCCGAAGGACGACTTGCCGGAACCCGATGGGCCTACCAACAGAACCAAAGAGAGTTCGGGGATGGTGATCTTCATGCTGCACGCTCCTGCCGCGAGAAGATCGCCATTTGGGTTGGTGCGCCACGCTCAGGATCTTCTGGGCCAACCGGCTGAAACCTAACTTCATAGCCATATCTTCCAGCCACCCTTCTGCCCCACTGCTCGAGCTCGGGGCGTGTCCACTCGAAGCGGTGGTCACGATGACGGAACTGGCCAGCAGGGAGCGATTCAAAGACAGAGTTGTACTCGGCATTCGGTGTCGTGATGACCGCATGCTCTGGATGCGCGAACTCGAAAAGTACTCGCTCAAAAGCCGAGAGTCGTGGGGCATCCAGGTGTTCGATGACTTCTACTACCGCTGCCGCATCAAACCCGCTGAGCCGCTGATCCCGGTACATCAAGGAACCTTGAATCAGGTTGAGTCGGGCCTTCTGCCTTTCCGGGAGTTGATCGAACTTGAGTTTCTCCTTCGCAATCTCCAGAGAGCGCCAAGAGACATCCATGCCAAGAATGGACTCGAACTGCTGGTCGGCGAGCAGGTAGCGGAGCAGCTTGCCTTCACCGCAGCCAAGATCAAGAACCCGCTTTGCAGCGAGACCGCGCAACACAGACAAGACAGTCCCCATGCGCTGCTCATGCAGTCCCAGAGGTCGTTCCACCTTCTGTTCTTCTTCGTCGCGTGCACCTGCCTGCTCGTCTTCGACTTCGGGCTGATCAGCTGTCAGGCGGTCGTGAGCTTCGCGGGTTAGGCGTTTCTGCCGCTTAAGATACCGGGAGACGATCAGGTCTCGCTCTGGGTGCTGACTGAGCCATCCTTCTCCACGCTTCAACAGCTTTTCGATCTCGTCGTCGCCGACCCAATAGTGTTTCTCGTTGTCCAGAACAGGGATCAGGACGTAAAGGTGGGTCAGCAAATCCTGAAGCCGGGCAGTACCGGTGAGCTCAACAGAAACATAAGGTGATTCGCCCCATCCCGGGAACCTCTCATTCAAAAGACTGCCGCTTGTCGAGACATGGTAGCCAAGAGGCTCAAACAGTCGTCGCACAAGATCGGCTCCACCTCGCGCGGCCACGACAGGCAGGTTCGCGACTAGCGGGAGCGGTAACTCTGCCAGGGCTTGACGCTCTTTGCTACGCCCACTAAGAGCAGTTGAAAAGAGGCGCCCCAAGGCTACGCTCAGGAATGAATTGGAGGCATAGGGACGGTCGTTGACATACTGCTCCAACTGGCCACCCTCCCCCGCGGGGCCCCTGCGGCCACGAACCAAGGCGATCGGATCAACTTCCAGCAAGAGAGCGACCGTGCAACGTTCTGCCTCAGCTTCGGGATAGAAGACATACGCCTTGCCGAAGGACAGTTCTTCCGTTTGGACGCGCGCGGGATTCTTGTGCAACAGGTATCCCAGGTCCGTAGCCGGACTGTGGGTTGTAGAGATTGTCAGGAGCATTCGTAAAAACAGTTTACGTGATGCAGGAAAGACCAGGCTTCCAGCCCCCCTAAAAGCCTGTTCACCGAGCAGACTGCGGAGCCAGGAGGACCACGAAACCTGCGACTTAGTTGGCAATCTTGTTGCAGCTTCGTAAACTGAAGTAAAGCCGCACACATTGCAAACCTCTTTCAAAACCAGCATTACGCGCCGGTCTGTTATCTGCGCCGCAGCCGCCCTGTTTACGCCGCGCATCCCCAACGCGTTTACGGCTTATCCAACACGCGAACAGGCTGCTCTCACCGACGCCCTTCAGAACACGTCTGCAATCGCAACGATCCTTCACCAGCACTCCGGTAAAGTTCTCGCAACCCATGGCAACATAGAGTCCGCCGACACCCCGGGTTCCGTCCTCAAGCCTTTACTTCTTTTCGCAGCACTCCAACAGAACCTGATTGCCCCCACTGCCACTGTCTTTTGTCGACGTGACCTCCGCATTGGGGACAAGCCATACCCATGCACACATCCGCAATCCAACATCGCCTTCACAGCGCAGGAGGCACTCGCCTACTCTTGCAACACATGGTTCGCGTCCTTGGCTCTTCGTTTCACACCATCCGTCCTTACAGAAGTCTTGCAGGCGTTCCATCTCCACCCAGGCACGACACCCACGCTGCCAGACCAAATTCAACTCATCGCCCTCGGCCTTGCTGGCGTCAGAACATCGCCACTACAGATCGCGACCGCCTATCGCAGGCTTAGCAGCAAGCTTGGCCAGCCTTTCGCAAAGCCTGTCGCAGATGGCCTACGCGACTCCGTAGCCTTCGGCATGGCTCACAACGCCGACATGCCCGGCGTCGATATATCTGGCAAAACCGGCACCGCCAGCAATCCACCGCGGCAACTATGGAGCCACGGCTGGTTCGCGGGCTTCACAACCACCGGCCGGACCCCGCTTGTCATCAGCCTTTATCTTCCACAAGGCAATGGAGCGGACGCCGCCGACCTTGCGCGAAACTTCTTTATGCTACGCGATAAGAAAACTACATGAAGCGCCTACTTCTTCTTGTGTGCCTTCTCGTTGCCAGCGGGCGTGCGCAGCAGCCGAGCGCCACCACTATCTCTCTCGGCCTCTTCACTACTCGAACCATACACAGCCTTACTGTTACCCCGCTCGAGACCAACGCCTGGGTACAGACCTGCGCTTCTTGTCGACACAGCGAATTGCATACACCTCTTCATTTTGACCATGTTGATCACATCGTCCACCTTGGCGGGCACCTTCGCATTCAATCTGAAGGTGATGTCTCTGCATTTGGGGCCGCAGGAGTCTACACGATTGTCCCAACATCGAGCGGTCTTCGCGTCACACTCCAGCTTCCCTCAGAACGTTATGTAGCCGCTGTGCTCTCCGCCGAGGCCGCACCGGACGAACCAGCAGCATCACTCGAAGCCCTCGCGATGACTGCACGGACATTTGCCCTGGAAAATCTTCATCGCCATAGAGCGGAAGGGTTCGATCTCTGTGACAGCACTCACTGCCAGGCGCTCCACCTCGGCCCTGTGAGGCCGGCTATCGCGCAGGCAGTACGCAATACAACCGGCATCTCACTCTGGAATGGTTCCCGCCGTGCCAGCATCTACTACACCCAGCACTGCGGAGGAGTTTCCGAAGACGTCTCTGGCCGCTGGCCAGCCGAGCATGCCTCTTACCTGATCTCCCGCGCGGATCCCTATTGCCTACGTCGCAGTCCTGCCTCCTGGCAGGCGAAGATTTCGCTTACCGAACTTACCCGAATCGCTACTGAACAACGTTGGAAACTTCCCACGCCTATCACGGGCATTCACATTACCCAGCACACTGCAAGCGGTAGAGCGAAGCTTCTTGAAGTATCGGGTCCTACTGGTACCGCGCAAATTTCGGCCAGCAGTCTGCGCTTCGCTATCAATCGCGCTCTCGGTTGGAACCGCATCCGCAGCGACCTCTACACAGTCGTCATGGCCGATGGAATGCTTCTATTCACGGGACACGGCTACGGCCACGGTGTCGGCCTATGTCAGGCCGGAGCCTTTCAAATGGCGATCGAACACCATACCGCCGCCGAGATCCTCGCGTTCTATTTTCCCAACACGCGGCCGGGGCTCACGCCTGCAGGAGATCTCTGGCACAGTGAGAGCATTGGAGGCGTGACGCTGCGCACGATTACACCCGATTTAGAGTTGACCAAGGCCGTGCAACTTGCATGGCAGCGTGCTCTTGCCCTTATGCCACCGGTAGGGGAAACTCCTCAGCCCACCATCACTCTTGCCCCAACAACGGAGCTCTTCCGCCAAATCAGTAACAGCCCCGGTTATCTCCTCGCCGTGACTCGCGGTGACCAGATCACGCTTCAACCCCTCCCCATCCTCAGGCACAACGGTCTAATCGAACCCCTTATCCTCCATGAGCTTCTGCATTCGCTCATCGAATCACAGTCAACAAACAAGGCCCCGCTCTGGTTACGTGAGGGCCTCGCCGAAGCACTGGCGGACATCAACTCTCCCTACACGCCGCCGAGGTCTTCTCCGGCAACGATCGAGGCGGCGCTCGCGAACCCACCAACTCTCTCTGTGTATCGGCAGGCTCACCAGGATGCCGGTGCAATCGTCCGCTCCCTCGGACACACGTACAGCCTCACTGTTATGCGCCAATGGCTCCGCGATGGAGTTCCGCCACTGGTCCTCGAAAAGCTGCAAGCGACGACGACAAGCTCACTCGATTGACGCCGTTGCGTCCTGCCGCAACCCGATTGCAGCCACCGCGAGCACAAATACTGCCAGCACCACGCCAAGAGTAAACACAAACCCGAGCCGCAGTAGCAGGCTTAATGTCTCGCTCGCAAGCCCACGCCCCGGAGTCCAGTTCATCATCCTGCCGCTTACGGCAAATGCGATCCAGCCACACACAAGAACCGTTACCCAATACCACCACCTCGACCAAGCCCTCAAAATTTGCTTTGCGCTGTCCCGGAGCGCGCCCGCGCCGGCGAGAACCGCGACAGGCAACAACAGCCCCGTCAAGATCAACCTCAGCGAAAAATAGGCCCAGTCCTGCAACAGCAGCAGGTGCTCATAGGTTTGCAAACCACGCAGCCAGTGCGGAAGCCGCGACGTCCAGTAACCTGCATAGAGTTCGCTGTGCGCAACCAAACGGTCGATCGGCATCTGCAACAGACACCAGGCAACAATCACTCCAGCCAGCAACGCCCAGCGCAACCACCACAGCACCTGCCCGGTCGAGTTCATCACCCTTCTGAACACCCAGCAGCAGAACCAGAAAAACAGCGCCACTATTCCGCACGCTGACACAATCGAAAACACAAACTGCCACACATGCGAGTCCGGGATCTGCAACCAGAGCACACCCAGCACTGCAAGCACTAAAACACCCACCCAAACTCCCGCTACGAGCGACAGCCGCATCTCCCGCAAAGCCTCACGCCACGCGCTCATGGATGCACCCCCGGAGCAGCTATGTCATCCGTCGAAGGATCAGCCTCCATCCGCAGCTCTTCCGTCGTCGCCTGCACCCCCGGCTGATACATCGGCTCCACATGCGCCGGGCTCACCGCAAAAGCTCCCGCGTTCACCACTTTCAGCAGGTAGAACGACTCATGCCTGCCTTCAAACTCCGTCGCAAACATCGCCGCCCTGTCGTCGTGGAACTCCCGCCGCGTGTACCACCAGTCCCAATTCCGCGGCCTGTCCACAATGTTGTAACTGTCCTCGTTCGTCAGAAACTCCGTACCAGCCGGAATCGGATCCTCGATCAGCAGATACTTCACCGGCGAACCATTTACCGCCAGGTGCACCGCAAGAACATCGCCCACCTGGACCGCACCTCGCAGCGGCTGCAACTGATACACAACCTTGCCGTCTTTCTGGGCAGCCACCAGCTTGAAGTAGTCCCGCGTTAGGTTCAGGTTCATCATCCCCGCCTGGTACAGCTTCTTCTCCGTTGAGAAGTACTTACCCTGCACCGCCCAGTACGCCTTCCCCTGGCCGTGCTTCACAATCTGCACATTGCTATTTCCCTGAAGATTTTCCGCAGGAAGATCAACCTCCATATCGGCGCTGGTCATTGCATCCGCCGCACTAAAGTGTCTCTTCGCCACCGACGCTCCATTCACCAGCACATCCACATCGAAGTCCGCATTCAACTCCTTCGACTCCGCTATGTAATCCACCAACCCGAACAACACCATCGCGGTCTGCTCCGTCGAATCCCACCAGTAGCCGCTCGTTCTGTTCAGCACCAGCCACTGCGCCGCAGCATCGAGCAGCGGACTCTTCGGATCAGCCTTCGTCAAAAACCGTATTGCATACGCCGTGCTCTCAGCACTGTTGTCGAACTCAAAGTCCAGCAGTGGACTGTATCGTGAAGGCCACGACGCCAGTTCGCCCTGCCGCTGAACCTTGCTCTCCACTAGCTTCGCAATCGCATCCACGCGGCTGTCCCTGACATCGACCATTGCGAGCCCCAACATTGCAAGGCCCTCGGCGCTCAAATCGTTCCGGCGTCCAAACAGCGTATCCAGATCGCTTCCTTGGTTGGTGTGTCCTGCTTCGATCAGCGCATAGACCGTGTACGCCCGCAACTCCGGCAGCATTCTCGGGTGATTGGCCAATTGCTTCTCGAGATAAGCAGCGCCCTTCTGCTTCATGCTCTGAGCATCTGCGTTCAATTCGACCGACCGCGATGCCTCCGCCAGCCCGCTGACGACGTATGCCGTCATAAACACGCGGCTCTCGTCTTCCTTCCACCATCCCCATCCGCCATCGCCGTGCTGGAAGTCCTTGAGCCTATCCAGGCCAGCCTGCACCTTCGCCTTCAGATCGCTCTCGTCCACACGCCTCGTCACGTTCAGCTTCTTCAACGTCTCGGCCACAATCACGTTCGGCAAGAAGCTCGACATCGTCTGCTCCGTGCATCCATAGGGATAACTTGTCAGATACGCCAGGGCCGGGAAGATGCTTCCCGCAATCGACGGGCTAATCTCCACATGCAGCCCATGCGCCGCGGCATCCGTGTTCGTCGGGAAGTTGACGGCCGTCTGTGCCGAACCATCCGACTGTGTAATCGCACCGTTCCCTCCGATCGTCACCGGCACGCCCGACGGCTCGACAGGGAACGTAATCTCCAGCGCGTCGCTCTCTTCATTCCTGAGCGCCTTGGCGAGCAGCTTAGCCGTTCCTATCTGCGAAGCCTTCACGCGCCACACCGCCACGCCATCGCCTTTGCTTGGCACCGTCACCGTCTTCGACGACCCAGCGGCTATATCCAGTCCATGCACTTCAAGCTGAAGCTGCATCTCCTTCGCCGTGTCCAGGTAGTTATGCGCTATCACTGGAATTGCGATTTCATCCCCCTTGCGCATAAAGCGAGGCGTGCCCATCCTCACAATCACGTTCTTCCGCACGATCACCCGATTGATCTGCGATCCCGCCTTGGAATCCGCTGTCACCGCACGCACCGTCGTGCGCCACGTCGTCAGCGAATCCGGAAAGGTCATCGCAACCTTCGCGTGTCCTTGCGCATCGGTCCTCACATCGGGAGCCCAATACGCGGTATCGGGAAACGCCTTACGGACCTTCGGCTGGACGACATCGTTTCCAGGCTTCACCTGCGCCATGCGCGGGTTATAGCGAGATTTCCGCTCCGCCAGCATCGGTGACTTCTCGCCCGCGCGTCCGCTGAAGCTATATTCCAGCGAACTCGTGACCTCCGCATACACATACCGGTCCGGATAGAGCCTCTTCACCATGTCGCCGCTCGTATCCGGGTAAAGCGAATAGATCGCCTCGTCCACCACGCCGAAGCTCAGATCGGCCCCGGGAATCGGCTTGCCCGTACTGTCTTTGAGCAGCACATCGTACATGGCCGATTGCTGCGGCTGAAAGACCTGCTTCGCCGGCGTGACCTCCACCTGTAACTGCTTTTCGACCGGGGGGCACCTTGATGTTCTTGTTCGCCTCATACATCTGGTCGTTCGCAATGAACACCGCATTCACCTGAAGGTTCGGCACTGAATCACTGGTGATCGGCATGTCCCATGTCAGCGTCTTGCCATCCGACGACACTACCTTCCGGAACTCATCCGTGAGTCCAGTTGCGGTCACCAGTGCATGAAATCCCGCCACCGGCGACACCAGGCTTAAGTGCGCAACATCGCCTACCGAATACTTTTTCTTGTCGGCAATTATCTGGAGTTGCTGCGACATGCCGCCCCACCAGTTCTGCTCTCCCGTACCCATCACCCAAAGCCAGCTCGTATCCTGCACCACGCGGTTCTCCGGCGTAGTGGCCGTCGCTTCCACCTCCATCGACCCCGCATCACTCGCTGCCATTACCGCACGCGCACTCCCTTGAGCGTCTGTTGTCACATCGGTGGAAGGCCCCTGCGTCGTGATCGTCCTGCCGTTTTCCCAGGTCCGCTTCACCAGTGCCAAGTGCACGCGCGTCTGCACAGGATGATTGTCATAGTCCACCGCAGTTACGTTGAACGCTGCCTGGGAGCCCTGCCGGATCGCATAACTTGCTGGCTCGACATGAATCCGGAAGCTCCCGTAGGTGGCAAGAAAGCGCCCACGCCCGATCACCTCCCTGTTGGCCG
>Ga0206835_1192_pt1 | contig 15732 bp, 4 predicted proteins | sample Alteio_BWOrgCont_31_FD_152853 | JGI IMG/M metagenome (GOLD analysis project Ga0206835, IMG submission 152853) | Enriched cells from forest soil in Barre Woods Harvard Forest LTER site, Petersham, Massachusetts, United States -... | ecosystem: Environmental > Terrestrial > Soil > Temperate forest > O...
ACTCAGTGCTAACCACCAAGGATGCCTACCTGTGTTTTGGCGAAAATAACTGGGCAAACTATGAAATAAAATTCAGGGCAAGGGTACCCGAAACAGCTGAACAGGTACAGATCTGCGCAGGCTTCCGAGCCGCTAACCGCGATGATCGTTATTTCATAATGTTAAAGGGCGGTATACAAAAAGACTTATACCTGGCAAGGTTGGGTTACATGGGCAGTGATGATTTTTTAGCCTTGCGCCAACTGGATTTTCAGCCGGTACCGGGAAAGTGGTATGATTTTAAAATCGAGGTAGCTGGAAACCGTATCCGTGTGTATCTGAATAACGAAACGCTGCCACGAATTGATATAACGGATAAACTCACCGCATTGGCACCCGCGGGTAAAGTAACTCTGGGCGGTAGCTGGATCACTAATGAGTTTGTCGACTTATCTATTAAATCTATCAGTGCTCATCAACTTTCTGGCGAGGTGCACGAATATGCAGTTGCTACTGTAAATAAAGAAGCATTGCGCAAGCAGCAACGGAAAGCCTATCAACCTATAAAAATTAATAATGTTAATAGCGGGCGCACTGTAATATCGCTAAATGGTAAATGGTTGTTTTCGCCCGGATATGAATCTACGAATGACAGTATCGCTATAAACCCCAAAGAAAGTGATGAAGACTGGCATGTAATGACTGTACCAAACTTTTGGAATCCCATCAGGGTTTGGCTGCATGGCGAAAAATATAATACAGCTGGCAAAGGTGTATCCGACAATTATTTTCAAAAAGAGACCGACCGTTGTGAAGCCTATACCTTTGATTATAAAAAGACCAGCGTAGGCTGGTATCGTCAGTGGATTTATTTGCCCGACGGGGTCAATGGAAAAGATTTGCAACTTTCATTTGATGCCGTATCTAAAGTGGCCGAGGTATATATCAATGGTATAAAGGCTGGCAGTCACATTGGAATGTTCGGTGATTTTCAGATCAATGCCACTGGTTTGCTTACGCCTGGTAAAAACCTGATCACGGTAAAAGTAGTGCGTGATTATGTGAAAGATATTAAAGATGCTGATAAAATAGCGGGTGTTGCTGTTACCGTTGAGGTTACCCAAAAAATGGTGCATGATTTAGCTCACGGATTTTTTAATGATGATCCTGCCGGGATATGGCAACCCGTTTCGCTCGTGATTACTGATCCGCTTAGGATTGAGGATGTATTTATTAAGCCCAACCTTACCGGCGCCGACTTCGACATCACCGTAAAAAATGATGCTAACAAAGCTGCCACTTTTTCGGTAGGTACTAACATTACCGGTAGTAAGGAGATGGATGAATTATATAAAGCGATTTCCGTGAAAGAACTGCAATTACAACCAGGTGAAGAAAAAACATTTACCTATAGTATTACCAATTTACAGCCCAGACTATGGTCACCCGAGCATCCGAATTTATATGACTTTGGGTTTACTTTATTAACAGGTAACAACATAGAGATCGATTCAAAAACTATCCGTTCAGGCTTCCGCACTTTTAAATCTGTTGGTGATTATTTGTATCTCAATGGTAAACGTTATTGGCTGCGTGGTGGTAATCAAACACCTTTACCGCTGGCTCCTAATGATACCGCATTGGCTGACAGATTTACTAAGCTGATGAAAGCCGGCAATATAATGGTGACACGGACACACACCGTACCCGGTACCGAAACCTGGATGAATGCCTTTGATGCCAATGGCATCGGCGTAAGCTACGAGGGTAGCTGGCCTTGGTTATTTCTGGAAAGCAGTATGCCTACGCCGGACTTGATCAGCCTGTGGAAAAATGAATTTTATGACTTGCTGAAAAAATATCGGAATCACCCTTCGCTTTTAATATGGACGGTGAATAACGAGATGAAGTTTTATGATAATGATCCTGATGCGGTACGCACAAATATAAAAATGCATATCATATCGGATGTGGTAAAACATATGCGCGTAATTGATCCCACACGGCCAATAGTATTCGATTCCAATTACAAACGGAACGTTAAGAAATTTGGCGCCGATTATTTTAATACGATTGATGACGGTGATATTGATGATATACATGCTTATTACAATTGGTATGATTATTCCATATTTGAATTTTTTAAGGGTGAGTTTCAGCAAAAGAATAAGAATAATGGGCGCCCGCTAATCAGTCAGGAAATGTCAACCGGGTATACCGATGAAACCGGCCATGCTACACGGTTTTATAACTATGTGCATCAAAATCCTGAATCATTGGCTGGGAAATATACCGATGAATTCAGCGATCCTAAATACTTCATGATACCGCAAGCTTTTATCACCAAGGAACTAGCCGAAGCACTGCGCCGTAGTGATGATAAGGCAGCCGGGATATTGCATTTTGCGCTGATTACCTGGTTCAGTAATGTTTACCTGGCTAATAATATTAGGCCCTTCCCTGTGTATTATGATATGCAAAAGGCACTCCAACCAGTATTGGTATCGGCTGAATTATGGGGGCGACATTTTTATGCAGGTACCCAATTGCCTACCCGGATATGTGTAATTGATGACAAGGAAGATGGCACTGCTTTACCGACCTCAGAACTACAATGGCAACTGGTGGATAATAATGGAGCAGCATTGGTAACTGGTAAAATGCCGGTGCCGCAGGTAGAACATTACACCCGCCAATGGGTCGAACCAAAAATCAATATCCCGGCAAACTTGCCCCAAGATAAAGTAGCAGGCAAATTGCTGTTAAAGCTGGTGGCAGATGGGAAAACCGTTTCAGAAAATTATTATGATATACTGTTGGCTAATAAAGCCGGATTGAATGCAGCTAAATTAACGGATAAAAAAATAGTAGTATATGATGCTGGTAATAAGATTACTCCGTCGCTTGATTTTCTTGGCATTAAATACATAACAGCAACAACATTGACCGATGCCTTGAAGCAAAAGGCCGATATATATGTATTGTCCGGACTTGATACCACCTCAACCAATGCGGATGAGATAAAAAGTATCAGGAGTGCAATCGCGGGAGGTGGAAAGATTTTATTATCAGCATCGGGTAGCATTGCGCCTGCTTTATACCCTGAATACATCAGGAGTTTGTTGAAAGAGAATGGCGAGATCACGATGATGGATATTCCTGAATCGGATGTATTTGATGGCATTGAACCGTTGGAAACACGTTATCTGAATAATAATGAACGTGAAAGCCCGGCTGTAATTTCAGGTGCTTTTCGTATCAACCGCGACCCGAATGTACAGGCACTGGCATCTTTTATTAAAATACATGGCTATTTGTCGGGAGAGGCTAACGATCGCATGAAAAGACTTGATCAGATCAAAGGTTTCCCTATTATGAAAATAAAGGATCATAACGGCGACGTGCTGTTATCTGAGATCAGGCTGGATAAAGCAGTAACAGACCCGGTAGCAGGTAAATTATTGGTAAACATGTTGAATGATCTGGCTAAATAAACGTATGGGGAATTAAGCAGGAGAGCCCGAAAAGTATTAAAACAATGAAAAGATATTTAATACCCTCTGTCTTATTAAGAGGAAATTTTTGCGCTTATGTTCAGAATATTGGAATGAGGTTAAATAAGCTTACTGTAGTGATCAGAACAAATTTATTGGGGTCAAAATCAAACAAAAAAGTATGGCTGGAGCCGAGTGATAGTCCGTACAAGAATGTGATTGTAGCAAAAGGAATTTATAAAGATGGTAAACGGGTTGGTACATGGATTTTCACTTCGGATATCGCTGGAATAATACAATCTTATAAATCTTATAATTATGATGAAAATATTGCTTTGATTGATTTAAGTGATCCGAAAATAATGGAAAGTGCTTTTGCAGATAGCATTAAAATATCAGGTTCATTAATTAACCGGGTTAAAATAGGTGGTTTTTTATGCAATATACCTCCATTGGTTTTTCGAAGGGAACTCCCCGGTACTATTTATGAGCGATTTCCTCGTGAGGCTGAGTTGGAGTGTTTGCATACTTTCGTAATGGGGTTAACGGGTGCTATTATCAAACATGAGATACGTGTAAAATATGATAATATAGAAAAGGGCTATACCTGGGATGAAGGTATGCCCGATACAGAATTTAAACGCTTCATTCCTGCCTACTATAGTTAATGGTAAGGTTATGCATGGAGTTAAATGGCTACTTTACTTCTAGAATGTTAATATTGATAAGCCGCATTTGTACCCTATACCTTTAAATGTTTAACTAAAAATGTACTTAACCTAAAAAGCCATTGGTCTTAAAAAACTAATGGCTTTTAGGTGTTTATATGATGTTGTTTATTAGTGTGTTACCTGTGTTTTGATTTCATTCAGGAAGGTCTTTTTGTCGCAATCAAACCCGACGGCCAGTTTCCATTGGCCACTTTTTTGTATGGTTTTAATTACAAAATGATTCCAGCCTTTCTCAAGTGGCAGCGCTTTAATTACTTGTGCAGATGCTGTTAAACCTCCGGCATTCAGCGTTTCTTTAATTAGGTTGTTATTCAAATAAACCTGGTAATCGTCATCGGCATTTAAATACATATCCAGGCGGGGCAAGTCTGGTTCCAGTAACAAATTAGTTAATGAATGCGGACTGTATACCCAAAAACTCAGGTAAGCAATAACGTTTGTCGCGGGCCCGTCAAAATGCAACTTACTAAAATCGAAAATCCCATCAGATGTTGTTGCATTTTCCCAGAAATGATTTCCCACCTGTTTTCCGGCAAAATAATCCTCCGGCTTTAAATCTTTTAACTGATTTATCTTACTGATTTCCGCATTGCTCTTACCCGATATATCAAATGAAGCAAGCAGCAAAGCACTATGTAATTTATTATCGGCGCCAATGGCGGTGTTGCTGCTTGTTTTACCGGTAAAATCAATGCCCAGGTTAATTAGTATCCGGCGTACCAGACTTATTGATGTTGCCGAAAGCAATGCAGGGTCAATAGCAAAAATATATATTTTGCCGGAACCTGAGTTTATAGATATCAGGGCCTTTCCTTCTGGTTTGTACTCACGTTCGCTGCGCAATACAGACGCGGTTTTAAGATATTCTGCACGTTTATTCCATGTTTTCCAGTCGGTGTTGCAGGCATCCAGCAAAATGTCGCTGTGCTTTACCAAATCGCCTGATAAGCCATAGGTCATGATTGGTTTATCCGATATTTCTGAAAAATAAAAGTCGACATTGCCTAATCCATTAATTAGCTGGTCTGTTCCGTAAGTAATAAATGATGTTGCTTTCCTGTTAGTAAGTTCAACAGAAAAAGGGAGGTACTTGTTAACCGCTTTAATAGCCGAAGGATCAACGCCCCAGATTAACACTTTGCCTCCCTGTTGTAAAACTGTTTTTTGTAATGCAAGTGATCTAGCATCAGCAGGTGTATGCTCACCATCAATAATGAGCAAGTTATGACCGTTTTTAGCAGGATGCGCGCTTATTAAAACACCCATATCACTTAATGTTTTATACAGAACAGAATCTTTATCTGTTGATAATAGGAGTACATTGTTTACAACAGCCTTGGTATTTACAGGTGTGTTCTCAATAGGTACTGTTACCTCTTTCTGCATAGTTGTATCAGCAAATGATGCGCTTACAGCAACCTGCAGAGGCCAGGTTTTATACAGTGGTAAGGATGGGTCATATCCCGGGTTAAGGGTAGTTGTATATGGTCCTAATCTTTCGGGCTGAACACCCGGTTGACCTTCTTGATATTTACCAAAAAATATACCGTCGGATGGTTTAGGTGCTCTTGTTGTATCGGCTAAACCTAGTTCCAGGGGTTTTACGCCGTACCAAACCAGGTTAAAGATGGACATATAGGAAGCCTGGTACTTTTTGAGCATATTGATGAGTTTAGTGGCCTCATCGGCAACACCTTCCATTCGTCCCTGTTGCGATTCGTAGGATCTGTTACCATTATAGGCTGCCGTTTGGCGTGGTGTAGCATAATAAGCCATTCCGGCTTCGCCAATGCCCCAGGGCTTGCCTTGGGATGATAGGTTCTTGTAATTCTCATCAGAGCCGCCATAGTGGCCAATAATAACAGGCGAATTCATGGTATTAATCGCTTGTGTTTCGCCATCGCCGGATATCCACGCTCTCGTAGGGTCTAATCCTTGCGTAATAGTTATCCAATTATTAATTTCAGCTACTTGCCTTTTTACCAATGAATCAGGCGCATGAAATACATTCAGCACTATTGGCATATTCTCGTTGCACACGCTCCATCCAAAAACGGCAGGGTGGTTACGATCGCGCAAAATAAATCTTTTCAAATGTTCATCACTATTTTTCCAGTATGTCGGGCTGTTAATTTTGGGTCCGCCGTCACTGGCCCACATCCCTGTTTCGTCTAATACGCATATACCCATTTCATCAGCCATATCCAGGTAAAACTGAGGGTAAGGCTCTGCATGCAGGCGTACCGCGTTAGCATGGCTATTTTGCAATAGCTTAAACCATGCCCATGCATAGCGGCGTGTCATTTGCGGTATGCCCATAAAATGCCATGAATCACCTTTTAGTACAATTGGCTTGCCATTAAGGTATAATTTGTTTCCCTGTAGCGTAAATTCGCGCCAGCCGAAACGGGAATATTGCTTATCAATTTCATGGCCACCATCCTTTATAGTAAGTACTAGTCCATAAAGATTAGGGTGTTCAGTAGTCCATTCCTTAAGCCTGCCATTTACTTTCATGCTCAAACTAACTGTTGCTTGTGAGTTTGGCTGTATGATGATCTTGTTTCCGGGTAATGTGACGGTGATTGGGCCTAAATCCCATTTAGGTTCCGGCGCGCTAATCACATCCTTGCCTGCCTGGTTTATCCAGGGCGATATATCACCAGAAACACTTACTTCGCGTACTTTGTCTGTTGTGTTGGTAATAGTTGCCTCTATGGTAAGGATATCGGTTTTTATGGATGGTTTTACAAATGTATTCTGAATGTTTACAATAGGTTTAGCTATCAGGTTTACATCCTGCCAAATCCCAATAGCGTGCTGCCCCCAAAAGGAGCCCGCAACAAATGTGCGGCGGCCATATTTGCCGGGCTGATCAAATAGTTTGGCATCGGCCACCCAAACTAATAGTTCATTATCCTGCCCCGGTTTTAATTCATCGGTAATATCAACTTCAAAAGGTAAAAACATCTCGAAGTTTTCAGCTACCTTTTGTTTGTTGATGAATATTTGTGTGTAGCCGTCAATGGCGTCAAAATGGAGTATTAATCTTTTATTCTTCCACTCTTTTTTATAAGGAATGGTACGCATTAACCAGCCAGCCCTAATGTTTTCCCATTTTTTTGGATAACTGGGATAAGTGAGAAAATCACCACCGCTGCCATCGCCCCTTGCAAAACTATTTACATTCCATGGCGAGGGTACTTTTACAGGAGTCGTTTCCCAATCAGGGTTATCAGGCAGGTCGGGATTTTTGATTTTATCGATCCCTAATTTCTCTGCTTTTTCAACTGGCAAAAATTGCCATTCGCCGTTAAGGCATAAACTGCTGCGGAAGGGTTTTTCCTGCGGCTTTACATATTCATCTGTAGGGGCAAAAATATGTGTAAAATGAGCTTGCGCAAACACGCCGGTTGTAAGACCGAAAAAAAGTGCCAGGTAAACAAGAGCCAGGCGGTCAAAGTTGCTTTTAATAAAGTTTAACATTTAAAATTGAATATAAAGGGTTTATTAAGCACTAAGAAATAGAGTTATTATAATTATTAATTAATAAAAAATTAATGAAATGAGAATTGTCCCTTTTTAGCAGAAGGATGACCAACTTTTTCGGTTGTAGCTAAAAAAATAAATTAATTATCGAAAAACCAGGCCTTATTAATAATTTATTATGCATTAATTAAGTAGACAGCGCTTTTTTTGGAATTGATTAGTCGTGAAGGCCCATCAATTTTTAAACCATATTATTCTTATTAACCAATGCTATCCATGGCAAAATTTTACCTTTTCGTTTTTTGTATAATGTCTTTCTCTGCCTTTGCTCAACGAAAGCATAGTAAAACATCCATGTTTCCTAGTTATAATGGCCTTATAATGGCCGGCTACCAGGGCTGGTTTCGGGGTGTTGGTGATAGTGCCGGCGAGGGTTGGGGGCACTATGCTTCGGCGGGTAAGGTAGATAGTAACCATATACATATTGATTTATGGCCGGATGTTAGCGAATATGAAAAAACATACCCCACAGCTATAAAGAACGCAGATGGCACACCTGCCAACTTATTCAGTTCGTGGGATGCAAGTACCACCGACCTCCATTTTAAATGGATGAAAGAGTATGGCATTGATGGAGTTTTTATGCAGCGATTTTTCAGTACAATACGTACACCACAGGACAGGAAAAAAGCAAATGTGATATTGAGGCATGCACTAACTGCATCAAAAAAATATGGCAGAGCCATCGCTGTTATGTATGATTTGTCGGGCATTAAAGCTAGCGGAGAAGATTGTTCAGCAATTATTGAGGACTGGAAGCAATTGGTTGATAGCCTCAAGATTACCTCGCAGGGAAATGATCAAACATATTTGTATCATCACCAAAAACCGCTCGTAGCCATTTGGGGATTAGGTTTTCCTGATCGTTTATACAATATCAGGAATATTGGCATTGAAAAATTAATTGACTTTTTAAAGAATGACCCTAAATATGGCGGGTGCGCCGTACTGCTTGGTGTCCCAACTTATTTCAGAGAACTAAATGTGGATTGTTTGCCTGATCCGTATTTGCATAAACTCATCCGTTCAGTGGATATTGTAATGCCCTGGATGGTGCAGCGTTTCACTCCTTTATTACAGGCTGAAAATGAACGTTATTTGGTTCAGGTTAAGGCTGATATTGCCTGGTGCAAAACTAACAAAGTGGATTATGTACCTTGTATCTATCCGGGCTTTAGCTGGTATAACCTGGGGGAAACAGAATTTGGTGGTGCCCCACCGCTCGGGCAAATCCCGCGGCAAAAAGGGAAGTTTTACTGGGATCAAATTAGCATGGACATCAAAGCCGGTGCAACCATGCTTTATGTAGCAATGTTTGATGAGATGGATGAAGGAACAGCTATATTTAAATGTACGAATAAACCACCTTTAGGCAACTTTAAGCTACTCGATTACGAAGGCATGCCAGCTGATCATTATTTATGGTTAACCGGAAAAGCCGGAGAAATGCTGAACGGAAAATTGTCTTTTACTACACAAATGCCAGTGCGCAATTAAATAAAAAGGAACTTAATATTATTAAACGAACAGCAGCAAGAAATACAATCGATTGTATTTCTTGCTGCTGTTTAATATATATGAATGAATAGCAATTAACATGTAACTATTTAAAATAAGGTTGCAAAAATTGTTAAAAACGTAATTCAGTACATAGCTATTGAAATTGTTAATTATCCTTTTAATTTTGATTAAAGAAACTGCACGGAGTTTTAATATAATTCCATAGTTTGCGGGTGTTATAAACCATTACAGCGTAATAAACCAGTCAAAAATTAATAGTTGAATTTTTTGACCTAAGTTAACCATAGATACAAAAATGAGATTGGGCTTCCGGATTTTGAAGATAGTATTTTGCTTTCTTTTTATATTCATCATATTAACGGGTGATAGTTACGGTCAATCTTATGGTCTGGCTTTTTCAAGTCATGAGGTTTTCCAGGATAAAAGAACAAGCCTTGATCTGAGCCCTGATAAAACGCTTTGTTTTAACGATAATTTTGATGTCTCATTTGATTTGTCGTTCATACCAAACCATGAAGTTTATTTTGGTTACATTATCAGGATAATTGAGGATGATAGCCGGAATATTGATCTGGTTTATAATGCCGAAGCCCATAAGAAGCATTTTAATATTATTGTAGGCGATCGTCTGTCAAATATCGCTTTTGATATTGATCATGATAAGCTATTTACCCAATGGAATCATGTACGTATAAAATTTGATACTGAGCATGACAGGATTATATTGTACAATGGCAAAACTGCCTATACGGAAACTGGCCTGCACCTGAAAAAAAATAGCTGTTATAAAATCTTATTCGGTGTAAATAATTACAAGCAATTCCAAACAACTGATATTCCGCCAATGAAGATAAGGGATATCAAGATTACAGAAAATGATCAGTTGAAATATAACTGGCCCTTAAATGAGGTAAGCGGTCAAGTTGCTCATGAAATCGTTGCACAAAATGATGGGGCTGTTATAAACCCTGTATGGGTTACTGCTATGCACCGTGATTGGCAATCCGTTCAGAATATTTCAGTTAACGGAGTGGCCAGTATAGCATTTGATGCCCAAAAAGAAGAGGTTTATGTTATCGCGTCTGATTCCTTATATACCTATTCAGTAGGTACGGCCAAGTGGGATAATAAAGCCTATGCGAAAGATAAATTAGAACTAAACCAAGGTAACCAGTCTATTTATAATCCATTTGATAATAGTCTGTATAATTTTTTTCCTGATCAGAAATTTGTTTCAAAATATAATTTTCAAAATAGTGAGTGGAATAAGAAATTTTTGACCGGGCCGGTAACGGATTATTGGCATTTGAACAAATTTTTCTCAAAAACCGATACATCGTTATATTTCATAGGAGGCTATGGTCATCTGGTTTATAAAAATATCGTACAGCAATATCATTTAAAAACCGGAACCTGGGATAGTGAAGTTAAAACAAAAGGCGACTTTTTTACGCCACGTTATCTGGCGGGTTTAGGTTCAACAAGCGGTGGTGATACAGCATATATTTTAGGAGGATACGGGAACACCAGCGGGCAACAAATATTAGACCCCAGGAATATTTACAGTATGATGCGTTTTACTATTAAGGATAAAACGTTTAGGAAATTATTTGACCTAAAAGTAAACGGCGAGGATTTTGCTTTTGCTAATTCGCTAATAATTGACGACCGCGCACAAACATATTATGGATTAATTTTTCCGCAACATAAGTATAATTCAACGTTGCAGCTGATCAAAGGTTCATTAATAAAACCCGACTATACTTTAATGGGCAGCACTATACCTTATAGTTTCCATGATACCCATTCGTTTGCTGACCTTTATTATTGCCCGCTCAGTAAACGTTTTATTGCTGTAACCCTTTTAAGAAGTGAAAATAACCAAACTAAAGTTCAAATTTATACCTTATTATCCCCTCCTTACGGTACAAGCGTATTGCCTGTAAGAGCGAAAAGTACAGCAAAATGGTATGTTATTAGCATATTAATATTAGCGGTATTTATGATATTATGGATGTACCTTAAAAATAGGAAAAGAGTACCTGTAGATACTATTGATCAACCTGAACCTGTTGTTATTTCTACAGCTACTAATGCCGACACCGCTAATATGCCTGTAAGTGATGTAAGGGTATTTAACCAGAATATACATTTCAAAAATGCTATATTATTGTTTGGAGATTTACAGGTATTTGATGCTGAGGGTGTTGATATTACTAAATACTTTACACCATTAATTAAGGAACTTTTCTTGGTTATTCTTTTATATTCCATAAGGTGGGGCCGGGGGCTTAGCTCAGAAAAACTGAATGAAATATTATGGCATGATAAATCTGCGAAGAGCGCTCGTAACAATCGTTCGGTAAATATAGCCAAGTTAAAAGCCCTGCTTGATAAAATGGGCTATTGCTATTTATCAAAAGATACCGGTTACTGGAGGATTGATATTGATTACAATCATATATATGTAGATTACCATAACTACCTGAACATTGTAAAAGATAAAAAGGACCTGGATATAGAAAAAATCAAATGCCTGTCGGCTATTACCAAACGCGGCAATTTTCTTTCCAATATAGAATATGAATGGTTGGATACCTTTAAGTCAGAAATATCAAATGAAGTAATTGATACTTATATTCATTTTGCCCATTCAGGCCGTACCAGTGATTCTGAGTTTATGGTTGAACTGGCCAATTTTATATTTTATTTTGACCCGGTTAATGAAGAAGCGATGGTTATTAAATGCAAAGCTCTATCTAGCCTGGGCAAACACTCATTAGCAAAAAATACGTTTGAAAACTTTATTAAAGAATATAAAGTGATTTATGGCGAAGAGTTTAAAAAAGATTTTCATTCCGTGCTTGAATAATGAATAACCGGGGCATATTCTCAATATACTCTATTCCATATTTTCTATTAAAAGCAATCATAGTCAAATTTCACTAAAGGGGAACTAACTCGGTGCTCTTTGTTATGTTTCCCATATCCAGGCAATGCATCTGTTGCGTATCAGTAGGTAAATATTAATATACGTAGATATCCTAATTGGTAAATAATATACAGGCAAAGCCTTTGAAATATATAGGTAGCCCTATGAAAGATTTATATTCAGTAATATTAATTACTCCAATTAACATTCATTAGAAACGATATAAGTCTTTTCTATCAAATATTTACGACTGGATTTACGCAGATAGTAACAAAAAGTGAAGAAAAAGCCATAATAATGGCTTGTAGAGTGAAAAATAATCTTTTTATACCTGCTATTAATGAATTATTAAACATTTATTAATCAGCTGCAAGTTATTTTACCATTCAATTATAACCGATTTATTAACCAATTTCCAAAACCTAAAATTAAGACATGAAGAAACTTTTATTTATGCTATTTTTTTGTTGCATGGCAGCACAAATGTATGCTCAGCAAAATCCACCTTCAGGGGGCAATGTTATTAAGGGGAAAGTCACCGATGAAAGAGGAGAGGCTTTACCCGGGGTAACAGTTGTCCTTAAAGAAACCCAGCTAAGAACAGCAACTGATGTTAATGGTTCCTTTTCTTTAAATCCGGGAAAGTCTACCAGTAAAATCCTTGTTTTAACTTTTATTGGCTATCAACCCCAGGAGTTTGATATAGCCGGTAAGTTGACGATAGATATTAAAATGATACCCGCGTCAAAGGATTTGCAGGATGTAGTTGTTACAGCGTTGAACATACCAAGGCAGAAAAGATCACTGGGGTATTCAGTGCAGGGTGTGAATGTTAATGATATGACAGAAGCCCGTGCTACTAACATAACCGATTTATTGGACGGTAAGGTTTCAGGCTTGCAAATTACTACAAGCGGCCAGCCAACAGGCTCAACAAGGGTAGTGTTGCGGGGGCCATCCTCAATAACAGGTAACAATCAACCTTTATGGGTGGTTGATGGTGTACCAATTGATAACACGGATTCAAATGGCCAGGTAGGGAACCTGGATTACGGTAATAATGCTGCCGATTTAAACCCCGACGATATTGAAAGTATTGAAGTATTGAAAGGGCCAAATGCTGCTGCATTGTATGGCTCAAAAGCAGCTAACGGTGCCATACTGGTTACCACCAAAAAAGGAAAGAAAAATAACGGGTTAGGCATTTCCTATAATGGGAATTATATGCTGTCGCGTGTTTTACAATATCCCGATTTTCAATATGAGTATGGAGAGGGAACTAATGGCGAGATGTCAGGTACATTGGTAGGGCCATTAGGTTCAGGCGTTCTTCAGGCAGGTACTAGCGGAAGCCCTGCGCGTAACTGGGGTGGGCCAATGCTTGGGCAACCTTATCTTAGTTATAATGGTGTAATAGGTAGTTATTTACCACAACAATCTACAATAACAAACCTATTTCAAACGGCTTATACATCTACCCAAAACCTGGCATTAAGTACTGCTGATGATCACTCTTCATTACGGTTCTCTTACACCAGGGTAGATGGTGACGATATAATTCAAAAGCAAAATGTCTTGGCAAAAAATAATCTCCAATTTGCTGCGAGCAGAGATTTTACGCAATTTCTACGGATAGACACTCGTGTTCAATACATTCAAGAGCAGGTGAATGACAGGACAACTCGTAATGAAGATCCTACCAATCCAATGAATTATCTTAATAATGCAGTACTTAGTATTCCGCTCAGCAGTTTAATACCCTGGAAAGATGCTAATGGGAATGCAATTAAAAGCGGCGCTAACAGTAGTATAGAAAATCCTTATTGGGATATCAACGAAGATGCAAACCAGGATATTCATAACACACTTATCGGTGGTATTACAGCTACTCTTAAAATATATAAGGATTTACAATTCAGAGCGCAGGAATCCGGTGATCTGATTTGGGGTAACCGTTATACTTTTGTTCAATTAGGTTCTTTGAGCAATATTCCAGGCTCTTATAATGAGTTTCAGCAAAACAATAAGGTATGGAATTCCGAAGGATTGTTTATGTATAATAAGCATATTTCAGATTTTTCCATCGTAGCTAATCTGGGTGGGAACCTTCGTAGCACAAATTATTATAATACTACAACCGGAACAGCTTCTTTAGCAGTGCATGATGTTAAAAATCTTTCTAACACAACCAGTATTTACACAGCGAGCGAATCGTTAGTCAGATCAGAAGTTAACTCTGTATATGGTACTGCTTCTGTAGGTTATAAAGATTTTTTATACTTAGATATAACTGGTCGTAATGATTGGTCGTCAACATTACCTACTGCAAACGACTCCTTCTTTTATCCATCCATTAGCGGAAGTTTTGTTTTTACTGAACTTTTTGATATCCCGAAAAGCATTTTAAGCTTTGGTAAATTAAGAGCGTCTATTGCTAAGGTAGGTAATGACACAAGCCCATATAACTTATATTCAGAGTTTGGTAATGGTGGTAGTTTTAATGGAATAAACTATACAACATTTGATCAGCTGCTGAAAAATAGTAATCTAAAACCCGAGTTAACCACCTCTGATGAAATTGGAACCGAACTCCATTTTTTAAATGGTCGGTTAAATCTTGACGCAGACGTTTACAAATCAAAATCAATCAATCAGATTCTTACCGGTTATACCCCTCCTGAATATGGTTTCAATCAACAAATAATTAATGCGGGATCGGTACAAAATAAAGGTATTGAACTCACCTTGTCAGCTACGCCGATAAAAACTGAAAATTTCAGCTGGGACGCTGTGTACAATTTCTCACTAAACAGGAATAAAGTACTAGCCTTAGCCCCAGGGATAAACTCTATTTTACTGGGCCAGGCTGTTACCGGTAACGTTTATGCAGAAGTAGGGAAACCTATCGGCGTAATAAGGGCACAGGATCAAGCTTATTCATCTGCCGGTTTGCCTATTATTAATGCAACCAGCGGCGTACCTTATTATACCACCGTAAATCCGGTACTTGGTAATGCCGAACCAAAGGCACTAATGTCATTCGGATCGACATTCAGGTATAAAAGATTTAGTTTTAATTTCTTAGTTTCCAGTCATATAGGTGGTTCTATTTATTCAGGAACTAGTTTCAGGTATTTTACTTCAGGAGCTTCTGCGGAAACCCTGGGTGGGCGTAGTGCGTGGTTATTTAGCAATGGGGTATTGGGCGAGAGCGGAAATGAGCTAAATGGTACAACAACATCATATAATTTACCTTACCCGACGGGTGGCCGTGCACAGGGCTCTATATTTGAGGGTTACTTTCCTGTGCTGGGCTCAAATGGCCAACCTTTATTAGATGCAAATGGCAATATGATAGCCAATTTAAGTGAACCTAATAACAGGTATATCTCTCCACAAACGTACTGGCAGCAAGTAGGGGGGCACATTGGCCACATGTATACCTATGATGCATCCTTTGTTAAACTAACGCAGGTTATCATCGGATACACTTTTAACCCGAGGTTTTTAAGAAAGACAGTTTTCA
>Ga0206835_1181_pt1 | contig 15054 bp, 17 predicted proteins | sample Alteio_BWOrgCont_31_FD_152853 | JGI IMG/M metagenome (GOLD analysis project Ga0206835, IMG submission 152853) | Enriched cells from forest soil in Barre Woods Harvard Forest LTER site, Petersham, Massachusetts, United States -... | ecosystem: Environmental > Terrestrial > Soil > Temperate forest >...
CACTCACGGCGGAGCTCGTCCCCGGCAGCGCGCATAATGTTGCCGGCGTCATTGACGCTAAAACAGGCGAGCGCTTTCGCTGCGATGCAGGGGCGGGCGATCTATGGCTTGTCACTGCGCCCACCGTCGCCGGCGAGAAAGAAAAACTCCGTCTCGCCGCCACCTACAACGCCGCACTCGTCGACATGGAAGCCGCCGCCATCGCTCGCCTCGCTGCCCAGCGCCAGATTCCCTTCTATGCCATTAAGGGTGTCAGCGACAGCCTCCACGACCGTCTTCCCGATCTCAACCGCTTCATCACGCCTCAGGGCCAATTCCAGACCGCCCGGTTTGCCCTTTTTGCCGCCATCCGTCCGATTTACTGGCCCTCGCTCATCAAAATGGGCGAAAATAGTAAGAAGGCTTCCCAAAACATCGCGGAATCTCTTCTGGAGTTTCTCGCGTGAACGACAGCACATCAGGAAATTGAATGGCTACCCAGATATCAAAACCTGAAACTCGGCCCCAGACAGAACCACGGCCCGATATAGACAGCCGCATCCCGTCCACCATGCGCGCCGTCGTCTATCACGGCGTCAACGACATGCGCGTAGAGACCGTCCCTGTGCCCCGCATCGGCCCCGGCGAGCTGCTGGTCAAAATTGCCACCTGCGGCATCTGCGGAACAGACCTGAAAAAGATTCACTACGGCTCGCACTCCGCGCCCCGCATCTTCGGGCATGAGATGGCCGGCGTTGTCGCCGAGGTCGGCGCAGGCGTTACAGGCTATGCCGTTGGCGACCGCGTTATGACCTTCCATCACGTTCCCTGCGGCGAATGCTACTACTGCCGAAAGCAGACACCCGCGCAGTGTCCGCTCTATAAGAAGACCGGTGTGACCGCTGGCTACGAGCCCTCCGGCGGCGGCTTTGCAGAGTATATTCGCGTGATGGACTTCGTCGTGCAGAACCGTGGCGTCGTCCGCATTCCCGACGACATTCCTTTTGAGCAGGCAGCATTCATTGAGCCTCTCAATACCGTCCTCAAGGGCCAGAAGATGCTCAACGTCGCGCCAGATGACACGGTTCTCGTCATCGGCCAGGGCCCCATCGGTCTCATGCACGCTGTACTGGCCATGAAGGCCGGCGCACACGTTCTCACCTCCGACCTCTTCCCTGAGCGTCACGCCATCGCTGCCCGCTTCGGACTCACCAACCCCATCCATGCGGGCACGGAGAATGTCGTTGAGCGCGTCCTCGCAGCTACCGACGGCCGCGGCGCAGATGCGGTGGTTCTCGCTGTCGGCGGCAACGCCCTCATTAAGACTGCTATGGATGCAGCCCGCCCCGGCGGCAAGGTCATGCTCTTTGCGCAAACCCAGCATGGCGAAGCTACCATCGATCCTGCTGCCGTCTGCGTGGACGAAAAAACCCTCCTCGGCTCCTATTCTTCTTCTTTCCCCATTCTTGATGAGGTCACCAGCCTGGTCTTTGACGGCTATCGCAATGGCTTCGACCTCACACAGCTCATCTCGCATCGATTCGAACTGGGCCGCGCAGTTGAAGCCATTGATATTGCATCTCATCCCCAGCCCGGCTCCATGAAGATCATGATTGAGCCTGTGCTCGGAGAAGGCGCGCTGTAATGCCAGGCACAGTAAAAGACGCGATCCTCCGGGGCCGCAAGACCGTTGAAACGGTTGTCGAAGAGGGCCGCAAAAAAGTCGAGGGCGTCGTCGAAGGCGGCCTGAATACCGTGGAAACAGTTGTCGGCGCAGGCTTGAATACCGTCGAGACGGTTGTAGAAGCAGGCCTTAATACTGTCGAGACGGCTGTCGTCAAAGGCCGCAGAACTGTCGAATCTGCCGTCAGCCGGGGCCGCAAGACAGTCGAGCACGCATTTCTTCGTGGCACCATGCAGGCGGCAGTCCTCCATGGCCGCGAAGATGTCCGCATCGAGCATGTACCCGTTCCCAGGGCCGCGGCCGGCGAGCTCGTCGTCCAGGTTGGCGCTGCACTCACCTGCGGTACCGATCTCAAAGTCTTCCGCCGCGGCTATCACGCGCGCATGATTGTCCCTCCCGCGCTATTCGGCCACGAGATGGCAGGAACTGTAGTCGAAGCGGGTGAAAACGTCATTGAGTTTGCCCCTGGCGATCACGTCGTCGCGCTCAACTCAGCGCCGTGCGGGGTCTGCTACTTCTGCCAGCGCGATCAGGAGAATCTCTGCGACGACCTGCTCTTCAATAACGGCGCTTACGCTGAGTACATTCGCATTCCCGCGCGCATCGTCGCAAAAAACACGCTGCGCATTCCTGCCGGTGTCCCGTTGGAGCACGCCGCGCTCACTGAGCCGCTGGCCTGCGCCATCCACTGTATTGAAGATTGCAGCCCGCGCCAGGGCGACACCATTGCCATCATTGGTGGCGGCCCGCTGGGCATGATGCTGTTGCACGTTGCTTCGTTAGCCGGCTATCAGACCATCGCCCTCGTCCGCCATCCGGGCCAAGTCGATACTGCGCGCCAGCTCGGCGCTACTCACGTCGTCCAGTCCAGCATTATTCGCAAGGCCATTGAAGAAACCCGCGCCTTTACTCCCGGCAATCGCGGAGTCGACATTGCCATCGAGGCAGTCGGCGTGCCCGAAGCCTGGCAGGAAGCTGTCGAACTCGTCCGCAAAGGCGGCACAGTCAACTTCTTCGGCGGCTGCCCTACCAACACGCACGTTTCGCTCGACACCAACCGCCTGCACTACAACGACATCAATCTAAAAGCCACTTTCCACCATACGCCGGCGTTCTGCCGCAAGGCACTCGACCTCATCGCCGGCGGCAAATTTCAGGCCTCGGCCTTCATCACCGGCCACGCACACCTCTACGAGCTCAACCGCGTATTTGAGAAGTTGATGAACCGATCAAGCGAAATCAAGACCGCAATCGTGCCATGACCCTGACCGCCGCACAGCCACCTGACAACGAAGCTCTCATCGCAAAAGGCTGGGCCGCGCTTCCCGCCTCCTATCGCATCCCCGATGTCGCTCCTACCCTCGACGAAGCCCGCGCTTACTGCCGCCGTCTCGCCGAATCCCACTACGAAAACTTCCATGTCGCCTCGTGGTTTCTCCCCAAGGCCCTGCGCCCACATTTCTACTCCATCTACGCATATTGCCGCATCTCCGACGACCTCGGTGACGAAGTCCCCGATCGCGCCGCCGCTCTCGCTCTCCTCGATCTTTGGGGCCGCGAGCTCGATGCCTGCTATGAAGGCCGTGCACGTCATCCCGTCTTCGTTGCACTCGCAGAAACCATTCGCGCCTGTAGGATTCCAAAGACTCCGTTTGCCGATTTGCTTGTCGCCTTTCGCCAGGACCAGACCGTCACGCGCTTTGAAACCATGCAGGACGTTCTCGCCTACTGTCGCTACTCCGCCAACCCGGTAGGCCGTCTCGTCCTCTACGCATGCGGCGAAGTTAAAACCGAAACAATGGAAGAAAACTTCCGCCTCTCCGACCTGACCTGCACAGCCCTCCAGCTCGCTAACTTTTGGCAAGACGTGCGCAGCGACTTCGAAAAACGGAACCGCGTCTACATTCCGCAAGCGGACATGCGCGCCCACGGCGTGACGGATGAGACCATCGAGGAAGGCATTGCGGCCGGCGTCGCCACTCCGGGCTTCCGCGCGCTCATCAAGCATGAGGTCGACTACGCTCGTTCCCTTTTCCTCGAAGGCCTGCCTCTCATCAACCGCGTCAACCGCGACCTGGCCCTCGACCTCGATCTCTTCAGCCGCGGCGGCCTGGAAATCCTTCGCGCCATCGAGCGCCGCAACTATGACGTGCTCAGCGCCCGCCCCGCCATTGGCAAACGCACAAAGCTCGCTTTGGCCCTCCGCGCAGTCGCCGGCAAAGCATTGCCATTTCTGCGCCTCGGCAGTGCACAATAAGAGCGATGCATCTTTCAAGTGAGCTGATAATCTGGGGTGCCCCATCTTCGCCGATTCGCGCTCTTTGCGAAGCGGCCAGGGCGGGAAAGCACGACACCCAACCTCGCAAATTGAAAATCTCCTCGGAGCTGGTCGCGTGACCTCAGCGATCTCAAGTCACGGACCCTCACTCGACCAGGCCTACGCTGCCTGCCGCGCCATCGCCCGTCAACAGGCGAAAAACTTTTACTACGCCTTCGTCGCCCTGCCGCTGCCGCGCCGCAACGCTATCTGCGCCATATATGCATTCATGCGCCAGGCCGACGATCTCTCCGACGATGAATCCCTGCCACGCCATGAGCGCCGCACCCGCCTTACCGCGTGGCTCGATAACTGGCATGGCGTCTGCCACGGAGGCGACACCTCCAACCAGGTCTTCCTCGCTGTCCGCGATGCAGTGGAGCGGTTCAACATCCCCCTCAATCTGCTCGACGAGCTGGTCGATGGCGTATCTATGGACCTCGACAGCGGGGACCTGGAGAGCGGAGACCTCAACTCCGCCACAACCGGCGCACCCGACACCTACGCCACCTTCGCCGACCTTTATCGTTACTGTTACCTCGTCGCCTCCGTGGTGGGCCTGGTCTGCATTCACATCTTCGGTTACACCGATCCGCGCGCCGAAAAACTCGCTGAAGAAACTGGCATCGCCTTCCAGCTCACCAACATTCTCCGCGACGTGGCAGAAGACGCTTCGCGCAACCGCGTCTATCTTGCTCTGGAAGATTTGTCAGCCCACAACGTTCCCCTCGAATCGCTTCTTCATCGCGCCACCACCGCTCCACCCACTCCCAGCGAGCGAGCCCTCCTAGCCGAATACGCCGCCCGTGCGGAAAACTACTACCGCTCAGCTGATGCGCTGCTCCCATTAATCAACTCTGAAAGCCGTCCCGCACTCTGGGTCCTCGTCACTATCTATCACTCTTTGCTCAAGCGAATTGAAGCCGCGGACTACGACGTATTTTCCAATCGCGCCAGCGTGCCCACGCCGCAGAAGCTGGGTATTCTTGGAATGGGAATCGCGCGCGTGGTTTTAGCGCGAATTGTCGGCTGAGAGCACCGGAGAGAAATGATGCAACTCATTAGACCACTGATAAGATTCGCGGCGGCAATAATGATGATTTCATTAGGCTCATTGCTCGGCCAAAGTGAAACAGTGCTGCCTCCTCAGGCCATCGTCGATAGGTATTGCTCGCTTGATGCGAAGGGTGCGCTTTTCAGTTCCTCTAATCCCAACTTCAACGCGATCTCTGCGCTATTGATCAACGAAGATGAGGCTGGTTATGATTCAGCGATCGTGATCAAGTCATACCGAATAGGAAAAGTTAATACCACCAAGGACAGCGCTGATGTAGAAGTGATCTATTCCGATTTAGGTGTTAAAGCCGGAGAGGAATTCAGAAAAGAGGCCAAGTCGGAGTCCGTGATGTTCCACCTGACTAAGGTGGGAGCCAATTGGAAGATAAACGGCCTTAGAATTCTGCCGCATATTTCGAAAGAGTGGCTGCTCTCTGAAATGAGCAAGGGATTGAAGCCAGACCAACTGAACGCGAGCAAACCAATAAGCGAACTACGCCATTGGTGAATGAAGGGTACGGGCTTTAGCCCGTACATAAATTCCAACTTAATGGGCGGGGCTTTAGCCCCTGAGGGAATGGGATGCGCCCCAAACGGGAACAATTCGAGAACAGTAAATCACCATACTTTGTCTCGACGCAGTCTCACGACCGCAAGCCCTTCTTCCGCCACGACCGCTGGGCGCGACTCATGCAGTCTGCCATCAATCACTATAACGGAACTGGATACGCTCTCCATGCTTATGTCATAATGCCCGATCATCTTCACTTGCTCATTACTCCAATCGAATTCATTGAGAAATCCTTACAGCTGATCAAGGGCGGCTTTTCATTCCGTGCCAAACGGGAACTGGACTGGCCTGGAGAAATCTGGCAGCCGGGATTCACCGATCACCGCATCCGCGATGAAGAGGATTGGCTGAGACACATCGAGTACATTCGCAGCAATCCGTCTGAAGCTAAGCTGGTTGAAGACGGGGGCCTATATGAATTCATGGGCTTTCCACAGAGTGACTTCCCTCAGGGGCTAAAGCCCAACGACGCGAGCGCCTCTGATGTACGGGCTGAAGCCCGTACCCTTCACGATGAAGCTAGTACCCCACCACCAAGAAAGCCCCTTCATTGACCAATACCATCCAACCCGAGCAACAATCCGTAACCATCATTGGTGGCGGTGTAGCTGGCCTGTCAGCGGCCTGCGCTCTTGCAGAGGCCGGTCTAGCCGTCCATCTCGTCGAGCGCCGCGGCTACCTTGGCGGACGCGCGAGCTCTTATCTCCATCCAGGCGTCAACGAAGTTATCGACAACTGCCAGCATGTCCTCTTCGGCTGCTGCACCAATCTCATCGGCTTCTACCAGCGCATCGGCGTCGAAAATCAAATCCACTGGACCAGCGAGATGACCATGATCGAGCCCGGCGGCCGGCGCTCCTCGCTTGGACCTTCGCCACTGCCCGCCCCGCTTCATGGATTGCCCAAGCTGCTCTCCGCGCATGCTTTCAGCCTCGCAGACAAGCTGGCCCTTGCCCGCGCATTCAATGCGCTCATGCGGCCCATCCCTCAAAACTCGACGGAGTCGTTGAGCGCATGGCTCCAGCGCAACGGTCAAACCACCGGCGCTATCGAACGCTTCTGGCGTCTCGTCATCGCGAGCGCTCTCAACGCCGACCTCGACTCCATCGCACTGCCCTACGCAGCCAAAGTTATCCGCGAGCTGTTCATGAATTCGCCTCAGGCCGGCTCTATGGGTATGAGCACTGTCCCCCTCAGCGAGCTTTACTCGGGCGCAGGAAAATTTCTCAACGACCACGGTGCGAAGCTCCGCCTCAACACCAATGTTGAATCTGCTGAATGGGACGAAGAGATCTCCGAGTGGACGATTCAAACGCGCGAAGGCGAAATCGAATCCGACTACCTCGTCCTCGCGCTGCCATTCGAGGCCACGGCAAAGCTTCTGCCCAGCATGCCGCCCGCGCCCGGCACAGAAGAACTTGCCCGCAAAATCGACCGGCTCGAACACTGGCCCATCTGCAGCGTTCATCTGTGGTTCGATCGCGAGATCACCGACCTCGACCACGCTGTGCTGCTTGACCGCGAGATTCACTGGATGTACAACAAGACCCGCCTCCAGCCCTGGCGCAAACTCAAGGGCAGTTATCTCGAACTCGTGATCAGCGCCTCGCGATCATTCGCAGCCCTTGAGCGCAAAGAAGCAATCGACCTCGCATTGCGCGAGCTGGCCGAATATTTTCCGGCCATCGCTACGGCAAAGCTGGAAAAAGCTGTGCTTATCAAAGAAGTTCGCGCCACATTTGGAGTGCCACCGGGAATCGACTCTGCACGCCCGCACTCGCCATCTCCCTGGCCCAACTGCGTGCTGGCCGGCGACTGGATTCAAACCGGCTGGCCCTCCACCATGGAGAGCGCCGCCCGCTCCGGCCATCTCGCCGCGGAAACCATCACAGCCGCCATAGGCACGCCGCAAGGATTCCTTGTCCCAGACCTCAAGCCTACCGGTTTCATGAAGCTTCTAGCGTCCTAGAGCTGGTTGCATAATTACTGCCCGACCGGTGCAGTACATCCCTCAGGGGCTAAAGCCCCATATTTTATGAGCTTTTTGCGGCACGGCTAAAGCCGTGCCCTTTCAAAACCTGATTTGCGCAACCATCTCTATGAAAATCTCCCGTCCGCGATCACCCGCGCCCCAGCCGGCTCCAGATTATAGACGTAAATCCAACACTCGATTGTTCGCCAATCAGACAACTTTACTGTGTGCTTGACGCGGAGAAACAGGCTCTCGGCCTCGTTCTCAGGATTGAATCCTTCATACCGGTCCATCTCAGGCAGTGCGCTCGCATCTTCCGGCAGCTCAAAGACCGTCCCCAAGATTCGCGAGTCGGCCGTTGCATCCACCACCGCACCCGGATACGCTCCAAGGTCGTAGAGCATACCCGCGACAGATCCTTCGCCCACTGGCTTCAGACTCTGCATCGCGCGCGCAATCTCATCCGGAGCAAGCCCCGGCCGCAACGTTCCATAGATGAAAATGTATTGGCTCAAAGCAGAATTCCCTATTCCCTGCCGGGGTCCCCGGCGACAGGCTTTCGTCGCTGGGGCGACTGGTCCCTATTCCCTGTCTTTATCAATGCGCCAGCAGATATACGCCCACACACACCAGTAACGCCGCGGCCCATCGCCGCCGGTCGACATTCTCTTTCAGAAAAATCTTTCCCGCTATCGCATTCGTCACCAGCGTGAGCGAAGCGGAAGCCGGCGCGACCAGGCTCAGATTCAAATGATTCAACGCAAACAGCAGAGCGAAAAACGCAGCGGCGAGAAAACCGACCCCGGCAAAAAACAGCGGACATGTAATCACTGCTTTGATCGCGCCCTTCATTCCTGAGCGCGCTCGAATCTCATCCAGATCGCCGACTTGCTTCATCGCTGCCGCCGTCAAAACCTCGCCGGCCGTTGAGGTCAGCACTACCGTCGCAATCATCGCCGTCGCAGACCACACACCAATAGCCATCATCGCGCAGCAATCTCCTTTGGTTCCGGCTCGCGAATCCCCGGCTCCTTTACATCCGGTTCCACAACATCCGGGTCTTCTTGCGGCGGTTCTTTCACATCGGGCCGTTTCGTAGGCGGCTCCTTTATGTCGGGGTCCTGTCGTTCGGGTTCCTTCGCGGGCGATGCCGGCCGCTCCGTGAGCGAAGGCCCCTGCGCCACAAAACCCACACCCAGAGTAATCAGTGCAATGCCCGCCCATCGCTCCAGACTGATGGACTCATGCAGCCAGAACCGCGACAGCAGAGCAACAATCACGTTGCCAAATGCCGTTGCCGGCAGCACAAACGTCAGATCAGCCCACGACAGCGCGGTCAGATAGCTGGCGAAAAACCCGATCAGCAGCGCAATGCCCGCCGCGATCCACGGAGTAAACACCGCCGCAATCAGAGAACCGGGTGAGGCAAGAGTGACGTCCGGCACCTGCGTCATGCCGCGCGAAAGACAGGTGTCTCCCAGCGGCGCACACACGGCAACAAGGCCGAGGATCAGGTATTGCCGCGCAGAGAGTTTGTGGTGAGCCATCTAATTAAGTATCCAGCACGTCGCATGGGTATCGCTTAAAGAAGTGAGGGCGGCCGCAATCTGCGCCGCCCTCCGTAAAGCCGATACTGACTTGAGCCTTAAGCGCCCGCGCCTTGCGTCGCGTGCGGGCCGGCCTTGTGGCTGCGCGAAACCTTAACCGCCTTGTTGCGCTGCGCGCGCAGCTTCAAGAACGCCTTGGCCTCGACATACAGCCGCGGAACATCGCGATTTACAACCGCCTTCCACACCACGCGGAATGCCGCCTTGGGCCGGAAGTAATACTCGTCGTAGAACCGGTGCACCATCTCCATCACGTAATCAACCGGCAAGCCTGGATATTCGATGTGCGCCATCTGGTGGCCGCCGCCGTCTTCCATCTTCTCGTTGGTGATGAATCCGTTCTTTTGCGCGAACTCGTAAAACTCAGTGCCCGGATACGCGTGCGCAATCGACACCTGGATGGTTTCGCAATCCAGCGACTTGGCAAAGTTGATCGTGTTTCTGATCGACTCCTTGGTCTCGCCCGGAAGCCCAAGAATAAAGTCGGCGTGAATCGTCAATCCAAGCGAGTGGCAATCGCGCGCAAAGTCACGCGCCCGCTCTACGGTTGCGCCCTTCTTGATGTTCTTCAGAATTTGCGGATCGCCGGACTCAAAGCCCACAATCAGCAACCGGCATCCGGCATCCTTCATCGCCTTCAGCGTGTCGTAATCCGTAGTCACGCGCGATGTGCAGCTCCAGGTCAACCCAATCGGCTTCAGCTTCTCGCAAAGCTCAATCGTGCGCCCCTTTTGAATATTGAAGGTGTCATCGTCGAAGAAGAACTCCTTGACCTCCGGAAAATTCTCCTTCGCCCACTTCATCTCCGCGGCCACGTCGTCGGTCGAGCGCTTGCGCCATGCATGCCCGCTGAGCGTCTGAGGCCACAGGCAGAAGGTGCACTGCGCCGGGCAGCCGCGCGTTGAGTAGAGCGCAATGTACGGGTGCATAAGGAAAGGCACGTTGTAGCGCGTCACATCCATGTCGCGCTTGTAGATCTTCGTTGCCCACGGCATCGCGTCCAGATCTTCTGCCTGCGGCCGATCGGGGTTGTGAATGATCTTGCCGTCTTTCTTGTAGCTGATGCCCAGAATCTCGCTCAGCGGCTTGCCCTGCGCAAACTCCACCACGGAAAAATCAAACTCGCGGCGGCAGATAAAGTCCAGCGCTGAGCACTCGTTCAGCGCGCGATCCGGATCGGTGGTCACTGGCGGCCCAACAAACGCAACCTTGATCTTCGGGTTCGCCGCTTTGATGGCCTCGGCCAGCCTCTGGTCGCCCTCCCAGCCCACGGTCGAGGTAAACAGCACCAGGAACTCGTAGTCCTTGCAAATGTTGATGGTCTCCTCGGCAGAGACATGGTGCGGCGGCGCGTCCAGCAGGCGCGAGCCCTCCAGCATGCCGGCCGGGTAGGTAAGCCACACCGGGTACCAGTAAGACTCAATCTCGCGCACAGCGGGCCAGCGCGAGCTCGCGCCTCCGTCAAAGTTTTCAAACGAGGGCGGGTTCAGCAGAAGTGTTTTCAGAGGCATTGGCATCCCTTTAATTCTAACATTGCGGTTAATTCATAGACGCTTAAACTTACCAACCGTTGTAATTGGCAATTCCGCTTGATAATAAAGGCTTTAACTCACCAAAATCGGCGCTTCCACTGACCGCGACCTCCGCTAACTTGCTTACTCGCGAACCCGCTGACCTTCTAAATCCCCAGCTCGGTCCGAATCGCCGCCGCAATGCGCTCTGAGTGTTCCTTCATCGCGCTCTCGCTCTCGGCCTCAATCATCACTCGCGCCAACTTCTCCGTTCCCGAGTAGCGGATCACAACCCGCCCCGAGTCTTTCAGCTCCTCTTCCGCGGCGCGAATCGCAGCGGCCACAGCCGGAATCGTATCCAGAGGCTTCTTCTCACGCACCTTCACATTCACAATCACCTGCGGATACACCTTCAAATCCGCCGTGAGTTCCTCAACCGTCTTGCCGCCGCGGGCAATCAGATCCAGCACCACCAGCGCTGTCAAAATCCCATCGCCTGTGGTCGCCAGATGCGGCAGCAAAATGTGCCCACTCTGCTCTCCGCCCAGCGACGCATTGTGCTTCTGCATCTCTTCAAGCACATACCGGTCGCCCACAGGAGCCCGCAGCATCTTGATCCCGCTCCGTTTCAGCGCGGCTTCGAGGCCCATGTTGGACATCGTCGTCGCCACCACCAGGTCACCGGTCAGCATTCCCCGCGTCTTCAGATCCCGCGCCACCATCAGCAGAATTGCATCGCCGTTAATCACATTGCCGCGTGCGTCGGCCAGCATGCATCGGTCCGCATCGCCATCAAACGTCACGCCCAAATGCGCTCCACGTTCCACAACCGCCCGCGCCACTGCCTCGGGATGCAGCGCTCCGCAGTTCAAATTGATATTGCGTCCGTCCGGCGTCACATTCAACAGCACAACCTGCCCCGCATCGCACCCCTCCGGAGTCGCCCGTCGAATCTCCCGCCCTGGAATCTGCGCAGCCGAGCCGCAAAAACAACTCTGGCGCAACTGCCGTCGCTGCCCCATTCGCGCAGTCCGTCACAATCTTCAAGACTGCAAGCGAGAGTCCCGGTACCGAATCGAGCAGAAACTGAATGTAATCTTTCTGAAGCCCCGCATTGTCCTCGACTGCGGGCAGGCTAGCCGGATCCAGCTTGGCAATTTCCGCTTCTGACAACTGCGCCGCGTGATGCAGAATCTCCTCTTCCATCGCCAGCTCAAGCGCATCGGGCAGCTTGTAGCCGTCGCCGCCGAAGAGCTTGATGCCGTTGTCCTGCCATGGATTGTGGCTCGCGGAAATTACGACCCCCGCATGAAAGCCGTGCGTGCGGGCTAGAAACGCGACCGCGGGCGTAGTGATGATTCCCGCGCTCTCTACGCGCGCGCCGCCCTCGCGAAGTCCAGCGGCAAGAGTCGCCGCAATCCACGGGCTTGACTCCCGCGTGTCGCGACCTAAAAGAACGGCCGGCGCAGCAGTCTCTCTGCGCAGCGAGTGCGCCAGCGCCAGCCCAACCGCATAAATAGTCGTGGCATCAAGGGGAAATTGCCCCGCAACGGCACGAATGCCGTCAGTACCAAAAAGCTTGCGCGCAGGAGTTGTCGTCATCTTCTCATTTCTTCGGCGTCTTCTTAGACGCAGTCTCGTTCTTGCCAGTCTTGTTCTTATCAGTAATGCCGGGCGCTTTTTTACCAGGCGCAGTCGATTCCACACGGCTCGCAAATTCTCCGTCCGCTACACGCGTAGTAACCCGGTCGCCTTCATTCAGCTGCGCCGCCGACCGAATCAGCCTGCCATCGTCCCCCAGCACTAGCGCGTAGCCGCGATCGAGCACAGCCAGCGGCGAAAGCGAAACAAGCCTCGCCTCCATGGCGCCGCTGCGCACTACGGCCCGCTGCATGTGCCTGCTCATTGCCCGGTCCATGCGCGTCACGCAAATCTGCAGCCGCCCCCGCGCCTGGGCCAGAGCTTGCCGCGGATCGTGCCGCAATACCGTCGCCGCCAGCGCTGCAACCCGATTCTGCAGCTGCCGTATCTTACCCGCAATCACTATCTCCTGCCGCAGCGCAAGCTCGTCCAATCTCTGCGCAAATCGCCGTAACAACGCCGCCACGCGCGCCTCCGCCCGGCTCGCAGGCAGCCTTGACCATTGCTGCCGCGCGTGCAAAAGCTGAAATCGTGCCGCGCGTTCCAGACGGTGCGACTGCGTGGCCAGATAATCCGCAATCTTGTGCTGCGCCTCGGTAATCAGCTCCGCCGCGGCTGAAGGTGTAGGCGCACGCAGGTCGGCCACAAAATCCGCAATCGTGAAATCGGTTTCATGTCCCACTGCCGAGACGACAGGTAGTCTGCTCAATGCAATTGCTCGTGCGACCTGTTCGCTGTTGAAGGCCGCGAGATCCTCCAGCGATCCGCCGCCACGCGCCAGCACGATCAAGTCCACCAATCCCGATTCATTCAGCTCCGCAATCGCTGTCTCAATCTCGCCCGCCGCGGCATCGCCCTGCACGCTCACCGGATAAAGCAGCACGCTCAACCCCGAATGCCGCCGGCTCACAATGTTCAAGAAGTCACGAATCACTGCGCCCGTCGGCGACGTCACGATTCCCACTGTGCGCGGAAACGCCGGCAAGGGCTTCTTGCGCTCCGCGTCAAACAGTCCCTCTGCCTTCAGCCGCTCTTTCAGTTGCTCGAAAGCTAACTGAAGTGAGCCCGTGCCCATCGGCTCCATCGTCTCAGCAACCAGCTGCATCTGCCCGCGCTACTCGTAGACGCTCACCCGCCCGCGCACAATCACATGCAGGCCGTCCTCAGGACGAAAGCGCAGCAGCATCGCCTGCCGCCGAAACAACACCACCGGCAACTGCGCCTCTGCATCCTTCAGCGTGAAGTAAACGTGACCCGAAGGCGCGGGCCTGAAGTTTGAAATCTCCCCCTCCACCCACACATCGCCGTACTTCTGCTCGACGAATTCGCGCACCTGCCCCACCAGCTCGCGTACCGGAAAAATCCGGCGGGCGTGCCGCGGCTCATCAAAGCTCAGGTCAAGTTGTTGCGTAAATGGATCGCGTGAGGGCACTGAAGGAAAGTGTAATTTGTGGGCCTACGACGATGGAGCAGGTAATGGGTCAGCTTGAAATCCGGGTGCCCTTCATCCAGGCAACGAGTCTCATGATTAGCAACACGATTAGAGAGTAGAAAATCCAATTTACGAGTACGGCTATCAAAAACCCCGGCCCACCATTAAGCCATGCAATGAAGAGGACGCCCGGAAGATTCAGGAATGCTAACCATATACAAGGTGTTGAGTGCGTTCCGTATAAATGCGCAGCAATTCCCAACGATGACACCAAGGCAACCGCCGCGAACAAGGTGAGAACAAGCATCCGCATTCCGCCATGTTCTCACGCTCGGAGGGAAAGCACGAACCGCTAACTTGCTGACTGTAAATATTTGCAGAAATACTTGAAGTGATTGAAAAACTTTCCTCACGGGCTAAAGCCCCATAATTTATCCACCTCTTTTGGCACGGCTAAAGCCGTGCCCTTTCAAGACCTGATGTATGCAACCAGTTCTAACTAACTAGCAGCCTACGGCTCCAGCGACGCTAGATAAGCCGTAATCGCCAAGACGTCGTCATTGGTCAGCTTGGCTACGGGCATTTTCATCAGTGCCGCTCCAGAGCCATTTCTTGCGCCATCTCTGATATCGATGAGCTGCCGCGCCATCGTGCTTGGCGAGCGGCCCGCGATTCCCGGTATATCGCCCAGGCCTTGAAGATTCGGCCCGTGGCAGATGGTGCACGCGATCGTCTTCCCGTTGCCGCCGGTCTTCACAAGCGCCTCGCCTGTTTTCAGGCTGCCCTTCGGCACATACGCAATAAATCCTGACCGGGGATTACGCAGTTCCACCTGCACGCTGTCCACCGGAGTCTCGATAATGCGCGAACCTATAGGCTCGGTGCCGGTGGCCTCTGCAATGAACATGCCATGTGACGAGATGTGCGTCTTGGGCACCGTATCCGTCTCGACCACGCGCATCCACTTGGTGAGTTTCAGCTTTGAGAAGTAATCGGCAGCGGATTCGATTTCCTGCGGCGTCACAGCCCTGGCGGCCTCGATCATATGGGTCACAGAGTCCATGCGGGGCTCTGAGCTGTGGCGCGATCCGTCCTGAAAATCTTTGACCTGCTGGATAATGTATGCCTTGGGAAGACCGGCGAGGCTCTCGTTCTCAGGCCTGCCCAACGCGTTAGGCAGATGGCAGTAGCCGCAGGCATAAGCCTGTGGCTGCCTGCCCTGGCGCACCGGAGTCGGCATTGGTGGATGATCGTTTGGGCACCAGTCCGGCACCGTGAACCGGC
>Ga0206835_1184_pt2 | contig 14967 bp, 12 predicted proteins | sample Alteio_BWOrgCont_31_FD_152853 | JGI IMG/M metagenome (GOLD analysis project Ga0206835, IMG submission 152853) | Enriched cells from forest soil in Barre Woods Harvard Forest LTER site, Petersham, Massachusetts, United States -... | ecosystem: Environmental > Terrestrial > Soil > Temperate forest >...
GCACAAATAGGAATAAAACGAGCTGGCACGGGCGTTCTGGACGCTTTTTTGCAGGATCAGATAGGCTCGCGCAATGACTTAAGCAATGATCCTTCCATGCTTCGTTTCAACCAGGCGCAGCAACAACAAATGGGCCAGCTTTACGGCAGTTCCGGGCAAATGGTCGATGAATGGTCGGACGACCTGAAACAGCCGGGAACCCAGGCCATCCTCATTATTATTATCTCAGGTCTTGTCTCCGCCGGTTGCTTTTACTTCGCGCGATTACTGGATGAAGATTCAAAACCACCCCCATCCTGATTCCATTGCATTTTACCTGCCTCATTGCAAAATGCCATGACAATGACCATACCGTTGGTTCAATTCTCAAAAAAGTCCCCATTATCCCTGCTGGCATGACAAACGCTAAACGCTGTGTTGCATGAAGAGATCGGTTTCCGTGATTGCGCGGTATCGGTTCTAAGTGCTTTAGAATTTTTCGCCAAGGACGAAGAAACGGAAAAGGGCGCGGACAAATCTTTTTGTCCGCGCTCTTTCATTTCCTGAACAAAACCGCTGGCGTCGTGACGCGATTTTTCGTTTCCTTGCCGCGTGATCGCCGATTACATCTTTGCCGCGCTCGCCTTGTTGAGCTTTGTGCTCTTGCTCTGGCAATGGGTCGCGTCGCAATTATTCCCTTTGCACCAGCGCATCGGCGGATCGGATTTTACCCCCGCCATCTCCATCCTAAAACCGCTCAAAGGCTGCGACGATACCACGGTCGCCTCGCTCGAATCCTGGCTCGCTCAAAATTATTCCGGGCAGATCCAAATTCTTTTCGGCGTGGCTGATGCCGGCGACCCGGTTTGCAGGCTCGTGGTGGAATTGCTCAAAAAATATCCGCACCTGGATACCCAGCTCATCGTTTGCGATGAAATCCTTGGCACTAATGCCAAGGTTTCCACCCTGGTCCAATTGGAACACTCCGCCAGTCACGGATTGATTCTCATCAGCGATGCGGATGTGCGGGTCCCGCCGGATTTCCTCGTCAACTTTGTCGCCCCTCTGCGCGATGAAAAGGTCGCGCTGGTGAATTGCTTTTATCGCCTCGCCAACCCCGTAACCACCGCGATGCGGTGGGAGGCGCTCGCCATCAACGCCGATTTTTGGAGCCAGGTCCTCCAATCGCAAACCCTGAAGCCGCTCGATTTTGCCCTCGGCGCGGCCATCCTGATGCGGCGCAAATCACTGGAGGCCATCGGGGGCTTCAACTCACTGGTAGATTGTCTGGCGGACGATTTCCAACTCGGCAATCGCATCGCAAAAACCGGCCAGCGCATCGCCCTGTCTCCCGTCGTGGTCGAGTGCTGGGATTCCCCGATGGATTGGCGCCAGGTCTGGAAACATCAACTGCGCTGGGCGCGGACCATCCGCGTCTGCCAGCCCCTGCCCTACTTTTTCAGCATCCTCTCCAATGCCACGCTCTGGCCGCTGGCCTGGGCCCTCGTCTCCCTGGCAACCACAGAATCCCTTTGCGGCCCGATCACCGCGCTCGCCCTCGTGCTGGCACGATGCTGCCTCGCCCGTGAATTACAGCTCCGTTTCACGCCGGACCGCAAATTGGTTTCGCCGTTCGGGCAGGCCCCGCTGAAAGATTTGTTGCAGGCGGCCATCTGGTTCTGCGCTTATGCCGGCAACACCGTGGAATGGCGTGGTCAAAAAATGAAATTGAGGCGCGATGGAACTTTGGTTGCGAAACCGGGCGCGGACTGATAGCGTTCAGGTGGTTCAGGCGCTTAGCGCAGCGGTAGCGCAGCAGCTTTACACGCTGTTGGTCGGGGGTTCGAATCCCTCAGCGCCTACCATCTTCCTGTCAAAATTCCCGAAGATTAAAATTGGATTAATCCAACATTAAAAAGGCAACGCGGAATTGACGCCAAATCGTGGCATGTTAAAAACCTCTCAGTTCTTTTGATAAAAATAGATTTTGAATTTCGCTGTTCGTAGGGTTGGCATAGAGATTTTGCCCGCGGCGGGTCTGAACAGCGTCCCCCAAGTTGGCCCGCCGCCCTTCTGAGCGCTTTCGGTGAAGGCGTCTAAATCTCGATCACCGCGTAAGGCCGGACGCAAGTCCGGCCTTATGCTTTATGGAAATGTAATTGGCATGAAAAAAACAACCCAGGCATTGAACCGGATTGAATTCCTCAATCCGGCACTTTTAAGGAGATACCATGCGGTAAAAACTCTGCGGATTGTTGATCGCCGCCGAATCGGTATAAGTGCAGGCAGATTGGGGATTTGTCAGCATCAAAATGTCCTGCCAATTTATCAAATTTGTCGAACTTTGGAGTCGGTAATTAAAATTGGGTTCGGCCAGAATGTTCATTTGAAATCCCTGGCTGCTAAAATTGCCAGACAGAAGCGGCTGTGCCTGGGAATTGGGAGACACGGATTGAATGATGTTTTGTCCTCCCACAATGACATAAGTTCCATTGCCAAAGGCTACATCTCCCGCGTCAGCATTAACACCCCGAGCTGTCCAATTTGTGCCGTCAGGCGAGGTCGCAATATCTGAAAAACTACCACCACATGCCACAAAGCCCTGGTTCCCGTACCCGATAATACTGCCCTCGACAGCTTCACCAGAGATTATGGTCCAATTGGTGCCATCGGGTGAAGTAGCGTACCCACCCGGGCTGGCAGCCACAAATAAACCGTTTCCATATGTTGTCCCGTAATTAAAATAAGAGGAAAAACTTCCAGCAGTCCAAGTCATGCCATTGGATGACGTAACAAATTCGTTAGCGCCCAATTCCACAAATATTCCGTTCGCAAAGGCGACCCCGCCGTCCTCAACCAAATTTACTGAATACGGACCGGTCCAGTTGGCGCCGTTAGTTGAACATAATGCTTCATTCACCGAAATCCCCTCATTAGAAACATAATACTGCCCGAGAGCCACATAAACTCCATTACCGTAGACAATAGAGTACAGGCTGTAATTACCATTAACATTATGGCTGACCCAATCCACTCCATCAGTTGAATCCAAAATTGCGCCATTATATCCGACCGCAACAAAGCCATTACTTCCATACGTAATGGCGTTAAGATAACCCTCAGTCCCCAAATGAACCGTAGACCAATTTGCCCCATTTGTGGAACAGATAATGACGTTAGTGCCACCCATACCAGAGGCTAAGCCACCCACCGAAATAAACTCATTTTGCGCATAGGTCACGGCGTTCAGTGACAACAATGTCCCTGAATTGCGGGGAAGCCACGAAATCGCCGCCTGGATGATGCCGGAATCCCCCACTGCCAAAAAATTTCCGTTGGCATATACAACCCCGTTCAGGTTGGTGGATGTATTGCTTGTTTGTGAAATCCAGTTCGCCTGATCCCCCGTAAGGAACAATCCCCCGGGGCCAACCACACCAAAGCGTGATCCAATGACATCCTTGGCAACTGCCTCAAGATTCGAACTGGTTCCTGAAACTTGTACTGTCCAATTGATGCCGTCAGTTGAAGTTACTAAAGTGCCTGAATCACCCACGGCTACCATGTCATAAGTATTATAATTTGCACAACGTATCGAAACTGCATCAAGTCGGAAAAAGGTTCCTGATGATCTCAGTGTCCATGCTTGGCCAGTGGTCGAGGTCATGATAGTTCCCGAATCTCCCACCAGCACAAAAAAGTTGTCAGGAAACTGTTGATTGAAAGAGGTAAAGTCCACGCCATTGAAATTATAGGGAGCACCGGTATTGATGCTGCTCCAGCCAGTGCCGTTCGTTGATGTGAGAATCATACCGCTCGTGCCCACAGCCACATAGCGTCCTATACCATAGGTGATCGCTGAAAGTTTGTTGGTGACCGGGCTGGCACAAGAGGTCCAATTGATTCCGTTTGGCGAGATCAGGATTGTTGAAGAATCGCCCACCGCCACAAACCCATTGGTTCCCCAAATAACGCCATCAAGACGGTTCGTAGTGCCGGAATTTCGCTGGACCCACGTGACGGAATCTGACGAAGACATAATAGTTCCATTATCGCCAACGGCAATATAAGTTGAATTACCAAACGTTACCGCGTGTAATGATTGGGAAACGCCGGAAAAACGGGGGCTTAATGCGTCGAATTGATCCCCTCGTGCTGCCTGTATCGAGCATAACACTAAATAAAAGATGGGAATGCCTGCCTTAAGTAGCCCATTCATATGTGTGTTAACCAATCAAACCACACCCTGGGTCGGAAGTCAATTAAAAGGCAACTGCCCACCCCAAGCTAAACTGTTAAACAAAATTAAACCAACTTCTTCAACTTCGGATCCTCGCCCATTCGTTTGACCAGCTCTTTCACTTTCTGCGCCTGCGATTTGTGGGCGAGCAGCACCGCATCGTCCGTTTGCACCAAAATCGAATCCCGCAGGCCGACAACCGCGATCGGCGTTCTGTTCTTTGTCCGCGCATCAAAAATGATGTTGCGCGCCGCGTCAACATGGATGAAATCGCCCACGGCGCAATTACCCTCCGCATCCGGCTTCAGATGCCGCGCCAGTGCGGGCCAGGCGCCGAGATCGTCCCATCCAAAATCGCCGTCCGCGCAGATCACGTTCTGCGCATGCTCCATCAATGCGTAATCGACCGAGATTTTTTTGATGTTCGGATAATCCTTGGCGAGGATCTTTTCCAGTTTCGCCGGCTTGCCGGCCACCTTGAACCAGCGCTGGCAGGCCGCAAACATTTCCGGCTGATGTTTTTCCAGGCCGTTGGTGACCGTGATAAAGCTCCACACAAACATCCCCGCGTTCCAGCGATATTGCCCGCTGTTCACGTAATCGAGCGCGCGCTGGAAGTCCGGCTTTTCCACAAACTGTTCGGCCTTGAAAAAGGTCGTCTTGTATCGCTTCACCCCGTCGGGCGCAGGCAATTCGTTCCCGATGCGGATATAACCATAACCCGTGGCCGGTTCGGATGGCTTGATGCCAATGGTAACGATCGCCTGGCCGCGCGCCGCCAGATCAAAGGCGTCGTTCAATATCTGCTGGAATTTTTTGGCGTCCGGAATGACATGGTCGGCGGGCAAAACCGCCATCACCCCCGTCGTCGAACGCGCCCCGACGAGCGCCGCGCCGAGCGTCACCGCCGCGCAGGTATCGCGGCCCATCGGCTCTGCGATGAGATTCGCCTTGGGGATTTTGGGCAATTGTTTGCGCACTTCCGCCAATTGCGATTCGTTCGTGATGACAAAAATGTTCTTCGCCGGCACCAGCGGCAATACCCGCGCGACCGCCTCCTGCAGGAACGATTGTTTGCCGAGCAACGGCAGCAACTGCTTGGGCATCTTCTCGCGGCTCAACGGCCAAAACCGCTCACCCTTGCCTCCCGCCATGATGATGACGAATCGGTCTTTGGTATCAATTTTAGTTTTCATATGGATTTCACCGCATCTGCCAATGATTTCACAAATTTTCCCACGCGTTTGGCTAAATCTTTTGACTTTCCATGCACGGCGATCTGGTTCACCACCGCGCTGCCCACCACCACGGCATCCGCCACCTGCGCCACAAGTTTGGCCTGTTCCGGATTTGAAACCCCAAAACCGACTGCGATTGGCAACTTCGTATGGGCGCGGAGCTTCGCGACCTGTTGCGACAGATTTGCCGCGATCTGCTTTTGCATTCCCGTCACCCCTTCGCGCGAGACGTAATAGATGAACCCGCTCCCCCGCTTGACGATATATTCCATGCGGTCCTCCGGCGTCGTTGGCGCCACCAGGTAAACATGGCAAAGCCCGTGTTTGTTCATCAGCGCCTCGTAATTGTCAGATTCCTCCGGCGGCAGATCGAGCACCAGCAAACCATCCACGCCGGCCCTGGCCGCGTCGCGAATGAACTTTTCTGCGCCGACCCGATGGATCAGATTGAAATAAATGTACAGGACGATGGCGACTTGCGATTTCTTTCGGATAACGGCGACTGCCTCCAAAACTTTTGGCGGAGTCGTGCCGGACTCCAGGCCGCGTTGTGCGGCAAGTTGATTCACCAGACCATCGGCCAGCGGGTCGCTGAACGGCACACCCAACTCCAAAATATCCACGCCCGCCCGGTCAAACGCCAGGGCCAATTCACGCGTGGCTTTCAGGTTCGGGTCCCCTGCTCCGATATAAACGATGAAACCCTTTCTGCCCGCTTTGTTCAATTGGGCAAAGCGTTCCTGTATGCGATTCATTCCGGAAATTCTATTTCGGAGGCACGAGTTACACGAGTCCCAAATTAATTGGCTTCTTTAAGGGAGATTTGACCAATCCCCCCCTTTTTCGCATCATTACCGTATGGCTAGCACTTTCGGGCATTTGTTCCGCATCACCACCTGGGGTGAATCCCACGGAGGCGGTGTCGGCGTGGTCGTGGACGGCTGCCCGCCTAAATTGAAATTGTCTGAAGCGGACATCCAGCCGGAATTGGACCGCCGCCGTCCCGGCCAGTCCAAAATCACCTCCCGCCGGATGGAACCGGACGTCGTGCAAATCCTTTCAGGCGTCTTCGAGGGCAAAACTCTCGGGACCCCGATCTGCCTCTGGGTCAAAAATGAAGATGCCCGCCCCGAAGCTTATTCCGAGATGAAGGAAAAATTCCGCCCCTCTCACGCGGATTACACCTATTTTGCCAAGTACGGCATCCGCAACTGGCAGGGCGGCGGACGCGCCAGCGCCCGCGAAACCATCGGCCGCGTCGCCGCGGGCGCCATCGCCAAAAAGATTTTGCGCGAGCAATTCGGGGTCGAAACCCTCGCTTACGTCAAACAGGTCCAGAACATTTCCTCCGAGGTTGACCCGGACAAAGTGAAGCTCAAGGACGTCGAGTCCAACATCGTTCGCTGCCCGGACGGAGCCGCCGCCGAAAAAATGATCACCTTGATCGACGACATGCGAAAAGCCGGCGATACGGTCGGCGGCATCGTCGAAGGTCTCGCCCGCGGCGTTCCCGCCGGCTGGGGCGAGCCGGTCTTTGACAAGCTCGGCGCCGACCTCGGCAAAGCCATGTTGAGCCTGCCGGCTTCCAAGGCCTTCGAGATCGGTTCGGGCTTCGACAGCATCTTGATGACCGGCCGCGAGCATAACGACGCCTTTCGCGCGAAAAACCGGAAAGTGTTCACCACCACGAACTTTTCCGGCGGCATCCAGGGCGGCATTTCGAATGGCCAGACCATTTTCTTCCGGATTGCCTTCAAACCCGTCGCCACCGTCATGCATGAGCAGGACACTATTGACGTCCGCCTTGAAAATACCAAACTGAAGGCCCGCGGACGCCATGACCCCTGCGTGCTGCCGCGCGCAGTCCCGATGGTGGAAGCGATGACCGCGCTGGTCCTGATCGACCACGCCCTGCGCCATAAGGCCCAATGCGGTTGATTTTTTGAGAACCCGGACGAACTTATTTTATGCCCGAAAAACAATTGAATGAAGTTTCAATCGACGCTCGAAAACTTTATACCAAAGGCGCCGATGCCCTTTCCCGGGATAACCTCGACTACGCCATTGCGCTCCTGAACCAGGCGCTGGAAAAAGAACCCGCCTTCTTCGACTGCCGCAAGGCTTTGCGCGACGCGCAATTCCGCAAGGCCGGCGAGGGCAAAGGCTTTTTCAAAAAAATGCTCAGCGGCGCCAGCTCGTCCCCGCAGGTCGCCAAAGCCAAAATGGCCATGAGCAAAAACCCCGGCGAGGCCCTGGCCATTGCCGAACAGATCCTGAACGGCGACCCGTATAATTCCTCGGCGCACCGCATCATCGTGGACGCGGCCAATTCCATGGAATTGCCGCGCACGGCCGCCATGTCTTTGGATACCCTCATCAAAAATTCGCCCAAGGACAAGGCCCTCGCCATCGAATTTGCCTATCTCGCGGCGAAAATCGGCGAGAGTTCCAAGGGAGAAAAGATCCTCATGGATCTGCTGCGCGACGAATACCCGGGAGACGGCGACCTCAATGGCGCCCTGAAAGATCTCTCCGCCCGCAAGACCATGACCGAGGGCGGTTATGGCGCGCTCGAGGGCGGCGGCGGTTCCTATCGCGACATTCTCAAAGACAAAAAACAGGCGACCCAACTGGAACAGGAACAGCGCGTCGAAAAATCCGAGGACGTCACCGAGAAGCTCATCCGTGAATATGAATCCCGCCTGGAGACCGAGCCGAACAATTTGAAGATGATCCGCTCGCTCGCCGAGCTTTACACCTCTCGCAAGCAATTCGAGCAGGCGCTCGGCCTTTATGACCGCATCAAAAATTCCGCGATGGGCAACGACCCCACCCTCGAGTTGGCCATCGCCAACACCATCGTTAAGCAATTCGATTTTAAGATCGAGCAGATCAATCCCTTCGATACCGAGCACGCCGCGCAGGTCGAACGGCTCAAGGCCGAAAAATTGAATTTTCAGGTCGCCGAATGCCAGAAGCGCGTCGAAAAATATCCCACCGACCTCACCATCCGCTACGAGATGGGCCAGCTCTATTTCCAGGTGGGCAAGATCGGCGAGGCCATCCAGGAATTTCAAAAAGCCCAGAATAATCCTCACAAGAAACTGGCCGCCATGAGTTATCTGGCCCAATGCTTTGCCAAAGGCAAAATGTTCGACCTCGCCGCCGACACTCTGCGGAAAGCCATCAAGGAAAAACTGGTCTTTGACGAAGAGAAGAAAGATCTGGTTTACAATCTTGGCTCCGTCCTCGAAAACATGGGTAAAAAAGAGGAAGCCATCGAGCAATATAAGCAGATTTTTGCTGTGGACGCCGGCTACAAAGATGTTACCCCCAAGGTGATGGCGTCTTACTCCGGCCAATGATCCGGTTCCCGATGCGGGTACGTTTTTCCCGCTATTCCTTGTGGTTCGGCGGCTTTTTTGCCAACCTGCCGCGCGTGCAAAAATTGTTTCTCCTGTGGCTGATGGCCCTTGGATTCTCCGCGGCCGGCGCGGAGATTACCCTGGATTTCAATGACTTTCCCCTCGGAAAAACACCGACAAATTTTTCCAGCACCCTCGCCGGCGATGGCCAGCCCGGCGATTGGAAGATCGTTTCCGATGCCGCCCCCTCCGCCTTCGCTCCCCTCATGCCGCAAGTCACGCCGACCGAGACCCCGGCCACGCGCGGCGTTCTCGCGCAATTGAGTCAGGACCCCGCCGATGAGCATTTCCCGATGCTCATTTACAATGGCGCCACTTTCAAGAATTTCAAAGTGACGACCCAATTCAAGATCGTCAGCGGCGTCACCGAGCAGATGGCGGGGATTGTTTTCCGTTACCAGAACACGTCGAATTTTTACGTCGTCCGCGCCAGCGCCCTCGGCCATAACCTGCGCTTCTATAAAGTCGTCAACGGCGTGCGCGGAAACATTCTCGGCCCGGATTTGGATATCACCACCAACACCTGGCATACCCTCTCCGTCGAATGCGATAGCGACCAGATCACCTTCTGGCTCGATGGCAGCCTCGCGCTTCCCCCGTTGCAGGACACTTCGTTCTCCGTAGGGAAGATCGGCTTTTGGACAAAGTCCGATGCCGTCAGTTATTTTGCCGATACCAAAATCGATTACACCCCCATCATTCCCGCGGCGCAAAAGCTCGTCGATGATATGATGCTGAAATATCCGCGCATCCTCGGACTGCGGATCTATCTCCCCGATGACAAAGGTACGATGCGTGTGATCGCCAGCAACCATCCGTCGGAGATCGGCCTGCCCGGCACCGATGCGGAAGCCAAAGCCTACCAGGATGGCACGGTTTTTTACGGGCACGGCGAAGGGACTGTGGCCATTACCACCACGCTCAACGACCGCAATGGCGACCCGATGGCCGCCGTCCGGGTTCAATTGAAATCTTATCGATTGGCCGAAACACAGGACATGGTCCTCGATCGCGTGCGCATCATCGTCAATGCGATGCAGGCGCGCACACTGTCCAAAGAAGATTTGTTGCAGTAAATTATTGCTTCGCCGGTTCGAGCGATCCCATCGGCGGCACGATCACCGGCAATTCCCCCGGCTTCACCCGCCGCACCCCGCCCACCACCACGATGTGCCCCGTATTATCCAGGCTCAATTGCGGGCGCGTGGTCACATAATCATAGATGTCCTGCTGCAAGATGCTCCCATCCGGGTTGAAAACCGAATACAGAAAAGATTCCGCGCCCATCTGGTAAAGCACATGCAGGTTGCTGTCACCGTCCAATTGCGCTTCTGGATGGCTGAACGAGACCATCGGCCCGATCGCCGAGACTTTAAAGATGTGTTGGCCCGTCTCGTCCGTCAGCAATAGATACATCCGCAATTGTCGCTTCAGATAATTTGCCTCCTCCAGGTAATATTTCCGGATTTCTGGCGGACGATTGGTGATCCCCGCAGGCATCGGCACCCCGAACTCCTGCGACCATAATTCCGCACCGTTCACGATGTCGAATTCCTTCGGCCCGCTCGAGACATCCGTGCCCCACTCCGGGATATGAACGACAGCCACCACACGATAATGGCCCGTCTGTTTCAGGTCATAATAAGGTGAAATATCCACATGCTTGATCGCGACTTCCGAAGACCCCAGGTCAAACGCCCCGGCGACCGGCGGTTGCGATTCTTTCCCTACCCCCGAATCGCCCGCGCCCGAATCCTTATCCATCGATTGTATGCTGAACGTCAACCAGCGGTCGTCCGCCCCCAAATGCAGCGTCTGGCCCGAATTATTATAAACCCGGACCGTGATCGGCAATGTCTCGGCCGGCAGATACTCGTCCTGATCCAGGGTAATATCCACCGTCACCACCTGCGCCCGCGCGCCCAACAGCGTCATCAGCGCAAAAATCAAAAAAACAGAAATTTTCTTCATCTGGTTATGGACAGGGTAAGCAGCCCCGCGTTCGAGGCAATGGAAAAATAGGTAGCGGCTGCTTTGAAAAACGGACTTACAATCCTCCCTTTTCCCGTTCCTTCTTGGTCTTCCGATAGCGATATTTCCCATAGTCAATCACCAGACAAACTGGAGGGGTTGCGTTTGGCCCGATCTCAACTAAATCCTCATGACGGGAAGCCGCCAGTTTTAATGCATCTTCAATCGGAAAAATTCCCAGTTCGGCATTATCTTCCGAGATAAGCTTTACCTGACTCGCTGTGATCTTGCGGTTTATTCTCTCGCGCATGCGCTTAAATTTAAAAGCCCATTGTACGTCTCAGTGATGCCGGTCTCAAGCATTGCCAAAGAAAGGTAGTGTATCAGTTTGAAATCAGCTGTTCCAATGTGGTGTTGGGAAACGCTTTATGTCATCAATGACCGATACGGCATTACAAAAGCAATCTGTGACATAAATAGAATAAAACATTCGATTACAAGAATGATGACAATGAAATGAAAAAACACAGCACTCGACCACCGAGTACCAACTGAAATCAATGCAAGTAAAAAAGTAAATCCAACGAACAAATATGGCCACCAATAATAGTGGAGCGCGAATACAGTCCACCAAGGAAGCTTAAAGCCCATAACGTGGTATGCGTTAATCCACATATCAGTCGCCACCGATGTCCCGTGCGCGAGTAATAGATTTAGAATTGCTAGTGCAAACAAATACCAAGTGGATACCTTTTTCATAGCGTGAACTGGCCTGATACCTCAAACCTGAACCCGCCCCGCCTTAAAATCAAGCCGGCAAATTCACAATTTCTTCCATGCTCCATGGAAAAACACCTTCCTGGCTTCGCTCACTTCCAATAATTCCAATCCACGTCCGGAAAGATATTATCGCGCGATTCGATTTCACTAAGCCATTTTTCATCCACCCCGGTGGCCGTGAGCTGGTCATGCAATGAGATGAACCGCAGCAGATGCTCCTTGAAACGGCGCCGGGCGTAGTCCGGGCTGGTCCCCGCGCGCAGGATGAACGGCCAATCACTGGATTGCGCCAGCAGCAGTTCTCGCGCGGCTTGTTTCAATGCCCGCGCCTTCAATCCCGTCGCTTTCGGAAATTTTTTTGCCAGTTCAGTCATCCGCTCCTGGGCGATCTGCAGGTGCGGATAGATCCACTCGTTCTTTTCATTCAACCACGCGTGCAGATATCCCTGCTCTCCCCACGTCGAGGCGCTCGGCCTGGCGATCTGGTTCGTCGGATATCGATGCAGATAATCCCCCGGCGTGATCAGGCCCACCGTCTTCTGGTCGTAAACCAGTTTTCGCGTGAAATAATCCAGGAACTCCGGCCCTTCATACCACCAATGCCCGAACAATTCCGCGTCATACGGCGCTACGATGATCGGCGGCCGGTCCAGGAGCCCCGCGATCCGGTTGATTTGCGCCACGCGCTCGTTCAGGAAATGCTGCGCATGTTCGCCCGCCGCGTGCAATGCCGCCCCGCGGTCATAGACCTCTTTGTTCTCCTGCCCCGTGATCCGGTAATATTTGATGCCCGTGAACCCGCGCGTATCCGTTGCGGGCAGATACGGCTTCACATACTCCAGATCGAGGTCGAACCCGATGTCCCGGTAAAAATCGCGGTAACGCGGGTCGCCCGGATATCCCTCGCGCTGGCTCCAGACCTGTCGCGATGAATCATAATCGCGCCCGAAGACCGCGATCCCGTTCGGCGTGAAGATCGGCGCAAATGTGCCGCAGCGCGGGCGCGGACGCGCATGCAGCACCCCGTGCGTGTCCAGGGTGAACCATCGGATGTTCGCCTCCTGCAAAAAAGTTTCCACCCCGTCCACATAGGCGCATTCGGGCAGCCAGATCCCGCGCGGATCGCGCCCAAAACAGCTTCGATAATGGTCGCGCGCCGCGAAGATCTGCGCCCGGATCGACGACGGATGACTCGCCAGCATCGGCAACAACGCATGCGTCGCCGCCGTCGTGATGATTTCCATCCGCCCGTCATCCTGGAATTTTCGGAACGCGCCCAACAGGTCCCGGCGGTAAAATTCCCACGCGTCGCGGATCGTCGTGAACCGGTGATGATACATCCACGCCAATTCGCGGAACGCATTGTCCCAGTGCGTTCGATGGATTTCCTTTTCCGCCAGCCCGATCAGGTCGTTCAGGTGCCGCTCGTATCGCTGTTGCAACAGCGGGTCCGCCAGCATGGTGCACAGCGTGGGCGAGAGCGAGAGCGTGATCGGCGCGTCCATGCCGTCCTTGCGCCACCCCTCGAAGATTTGCAGGAGCGGGATGTATGTCTCCGTGATCGCCTCGAACAGCCAGCTTTCCTCCAGGAACTTCTCGTGCTCCGGATGTCGCACAAATGGCAGGTGCGCGTGTAAGATGATTGATAGGCAGCCTTGCATCGCGGTTTATTCCAGCTTGTCCATCACCCATTCCGCGATCGCCTTCGCCTTCACCAATATGATGATGCCGATGAATACCGGGATCGAATTCGTTAGGATGGGAAATAGTCTCACAGCCGTGCGATGCCTCGGTTCAAAACATTGCGTCAGATATAATCCCACGTCCAACAACCCGATGACGATGATACAAACGGCGACCAGACGGACGAGCATCAGGGCGCCGCGCGATGGGGCGTCCATATCACACGCTTTCGGGCACCGGCGGCCGAAGCGAGGGATCCTGGGGATGTTTGCCGACCTCGCCGCGATACTGGGTTTCGCGGCTGAACTTTAATTCCGCCGCGCGACCGTCCGTGCCATCGGCGGATATCGCCACGGCGGGCAGGTCATATTTGCCGTCCGGCAGGGAAAAGCGATAACTGAACGATCCGTCCGGACGCAACCGGATCTTGTGCCCCGCCAGCGTCACTTGCGCATCCGGCTCGGTGGCCCCATAGATGATCAGCTCGGCGTTCACGTTGAACCAAAATCCTTTTTTCTTTTCCACGCCCCCGATCGGGCTGGAAAAACTCGAGACGTCCAATGAAGAGATTCCCAGCGATGAGATTTCCTCCGCCAGCCGGCGCCGGATCAACTCCGTGATCTCCAGCGAACCCATCCACACGCGCCGCATCGGGTCGATCGTCACGACCTTCGCAAGCGCCTTGTCCTGTTGCGGCGTCCAATGGATCCCGTTGCCTGCGACCCGCGGCAATTCCGCATGCCCGCTCCGCCGCAGCTCCTCGATCGCCTGCGCCAGCGGCTGGTTTTCGCGCACCGCCGCCTTCACCAGTTCCATCAGGCGCATGAACGGAAATTCAAACGGGATCGTCGCAAATTCGTATTTCTCATCCGTCGAAACCGCGTCCGGCGGCGTCACCGTGATCGCCGAAACCGCCACCCGGGTCCAGCGCCCGACGCTCGAATAATATCCCAGTTCCGCCGCATAGGGACTCCCCGCCCGCTCCACGTGCGCAAACCAATGGCGCGATTCCGGATGGACATGGATCTCATACAACGGATGCCCCTCGATCGTGCTCGCGTAGATCCGCAAAATCAAATGCCCGTCCCCCGAACGCAGATTCAACTTCGCTTGCTGCTCCTGCGTCAGGTCCCAGTTCGCGTATAACCAGTGCGGGTCGCGCGCGGTCAGAAAAAGTTTTTTTGTGCCGTACGCCTCCGGCAATTCACCCTCCGTCACCCCGCGGCTCTGCGCCGCCGGTTCCGGCCCCAACTCATATTTTTTTCCGGGACCGCTCGCCGGCGATACCGTGGCTTCATCTCCCTCCAAAAGGATTGTCGGCACCTCGATCTTTTTCTTGCGCGTATATGTCCGGCGCACACGCGTCTCCGCGCTCACCTTGACATCCGACACCTGTCCCTTGGGCTTTGCCGGCGCCGGTTTCAACGCCGCCGAGACCGCTCCAGTCGCCGGGACGATCTTGTCTTTGATTTTTTTGGTGGTGGAACTCTTGGTCTTTGTGCCGGGGCTTTTTTGGGCAGAAGTCATTTTTACGTCATCAAGTTGTTTGGTTTCGACAGGGCTTTCAATCGCGTCACGTTCTGAGCGTGCGTTGGTCCTCTTCTTTTCAAGCAAAGCGGATGATTTTGTTTTCATAACCGTGAACCCCTCA
>Ga0206835_1213_pt1 | contig 14263 bp, 15 predicted proteins | sample Alteio_BWOrgCont_31_FD_152853 | JGI IMG/M metagenome (GOLD analysis project Ga0206835, IMG submission 152853) | Enriched cells from forest soil in Barre Woods Harvard Forest LTER site, Petersham, Massachusetts, United States -... | ecosystem: Environmental > Terrestrial > Soil > Temperate forest >...
GTGCCGATCTCAACGCGTCCTGCAAGATCGCGATTGAGCGCCATGATCGCTCGTTCTGTTCGCTTCCGTTCGCTGATATCACGCCCGATAACTGCTGCGGCCGCAATCTCTCCATCGGCGCCCCTGACGGGCGAGATGGTGATTGAAACATCAATGAGGGTGCCGTCTTTGCGAACCCGCACAGTTTCAAAGTGCTCTACCGATTCCTGGTTACGGATGTGATTCACGAACTCCTGCATTTCCCAACGCTTCTCAGGCGGCATCAGCAGGAGCATGGATTGGCCCACGGCTTCAGAAGCGGAATAGCCAAAGAGCTTTTCCGCACCTGGACTCCAGGAGGCGATAATGCCATCCAGCGTCTTGGAGTAGATCGCATCGGGGGAGGAAGTCACAATGGACGACAGCAGAGTCTCGGCGTCAATATTTAAGGCAGTTTCGTACATAGGTTTCAACTCTTTCTTAGTCTTAACCAATAAACTCGCAAAAATGCTGTCGAGCGCGATGTAGCCTGCACGTTCCGTTCCCTTTGTGTTCGTTCCTTTGTGTTCCGTTCCCTTTGTGCCGTTCCCTTTGTGTTCCGTTCCTTTTTTTGGTACGTGGCACCTCGCGCGTGATTGCGCGAGTCCGTATTAAGTGGCGCCGGGACCGGCAATATTTCCTGGAGCATTCCGTATAGCCCTGACGATTAAATGGGCGGGTAATTAGATATATCGTCCGTATCTCGAATCAGATGAGTGTCTGGTGCCGTAATTGAGGGAATGAGTGACGAGGGGGATGTTCAAGCCCAGGAAACCTCGGCCTGCGATTGGAATAGATCATGGAGTGGGTGAATGCCGTGTGCACCAGCGGCTGCCCTGAGCGAGGCCGAAGGGTCCTGATTTGCCCGGCGATCCGCGCCATTCTTTTCGCCATCGGCCGTAACATTGCAAAAATGATATAATTGCCCTATGTATGGCAAGCAAGTTGGGCCATGGCAAGTTGGATTTCTCGATGAGGAAACGAAGGCAGCGCTCGACGCCTTCCCTCCCGATATCCGAGCCAGGTTCCAGCGCATCGTAGAACTGATTCATGCCTTTGGCCTTGAGCGGGTACGCGAGCCATACCTCAAGCACCTCGAAGGCCCACTCTGGGAGATGCGCCTGAGAGGCAAGAGTGGTATCGCACGCGCGATCTATGTCACCGCAACCGGAATGCGCATCGTTGTCGTCCACGTCTTCGCCAAGAAAACGCAGAAGACTCCGCGCAAGGAAATCGTTCAGGCTCTGAAGAAGGCCAAGGAGGTTCAGTGAAGACCAATTTCATACCCGTCGAAAAGTCATTCAAGGAGTGGAAGAAAGACCCCAAATTCGTCGTGGCCTACAATGCGCTGGAAGAAGAATTCGCGCTTGCCTCTGCAATGATCAAGGCGCGCGCCGAGGCAGACATGACCCAGGAGCAGGTCGCCAAAGCCATGGGAACTACGCAAGCTGTGATAGCCAGGCTTGAAAGCGGCAAGGTCCTGCCTTCCACCCGCACTCTGGAGCGCTTTGCCAAAGCCACAAAGACACGGCTGCGCATCACCTTCGCGCGCGAAACGCTCACACGCCAAGCGGCTCGCTGACTTTGGCAAATTTCTGGAGTTCTGCGCACTAAAACAAAACGGGCCGCTTTGCGCGGCCCGCCTCTCTATCGCAGAATTCCACTTATCGGGAACAACCAACCGGGGACATCTAACCCGGATACGTGCCCGTGATATAGCCCTGAAGCGCCTGAATAGTCTGCTCGTGGCCTGAGATCACCCAGCGCACAAGGTCGCCCATGGAAATCACTCCCACCACGGCATCGTTGTGCTTGACCGGCAGGTGGCGAAAATCGTGATGCGTCATGATGGCCATGCAGTCGTCCACGGTGTGCTGCGGACCCACAGACAGCACCGGGCTGCTCATGATCTCCTGCACCGTCGTCTCCTGCGAGTTCCGCCCCTTCAGTATGCCCTTGCGGGCATAGTCGCGCTCCGACACAATGCCCACAAGCTTGCCGTTTGAGATCACCAGCAACGCACCGATATCGTGCGTGGCCATCAGCTCGATCGCCTCGTAGACCGACTGCTCCGGCGTAACAGACAAAATTTCGTTGGACTTCTTACTTTTCAGCAGCAATCCAATCGTTTCGTTAATCTTCATCGAGCCTCCTGCAATCTTTCCCCAGGGCTTTTGGCGCTCCGCAAGCTGCCTTGCTCGCCGCCTGCGTCCAATAGCATTCACTGGTACACGCCCACAACACTTGCGTCTCTTCGATGGACTTCCTTCGCTACGTATCAGACACTACTTATCCTGGGAAGCTCCCGGTATTTGAACAACTATCAAGACAAGCTGTTCCAAGCTGTTCGCATCGCAGTCGAGGATCGGTGATTTACGGCCCGGTTGCCGCCGGCCACCGGGCATCGAAACACTATAGTCCATTTCGAATAGAAAGGAACAGGGGCTGGCTGGAAATTCTTGCCGGCAGAGTCTTGCAGCATTCCGCCGGCCGGCAAGCCGCCGTCAGGCCCTGCGCCGCGCCGCCTCTGTATAGACTGCTGCGTACTCCCGGGCCGGGCCAGCCCAGCCATGATCCCGCGCCATCCCGTTCCGCATCAGGATTCTCCACGACTCCTCATCCTGGAAGGCTCCCAGAGCCCGGTCTACGGCCGCCAACAGATCCGCGGGCTCCAGGCCATGGAACTTGAATCCCGTCCCGGTCTGCTTCTTCGCGTCCCACTCCTCAATGGTGTCGTCCAGGCCCCCGGTGGCCCGCACCACCGGCACCGTTCCATATTTGAGTGAGTACATCTGATTCAGACCGCTCGGCTCATAGCGCGACGGCATTAGAAACATGTCTGCCCCGGCCTCGATCTTGTGCGCCAGCACTTCGTCGTACCTGATCTGCGCGGCCACCTTGGTTGGATGCTTGATCGCCCACTCGCGAAAGAACTTCTCGTAGACCGGCTCGCCTGTGCCTAACGCCACAATCGCCAGATCCCGCGTGGCCAGCTCTTCGGCAATCTCCGCCACAAGATCAAAGCCCTTCATCGTTGCCATGCGAGACACAATGCCGATTACCGGCGTCGTCTCCAACACACCTTCCAGCCCAAACGCATGAAGCAGGTCCGCGCGGCAGGTTCGCTTGCCGCCCAGATTCTGCCGCGTGTAGTGCGCCGCCAGGTATCCGTCCGTGGCCGGATCCCACAGCTCATAATCCGCTCCGTTCAATATTCCGCGCAGGTCGGCAGCCCGCTTCAGCAACACGCCCTCAAGCTGTTCGCCGAACTCCGCTGTCTGAATCTCCTCGGCATATCTCTTGCTCACCGTGGTCAGCAGGTCTGCGAAAACCACCCCGCCCTTCAGGAAATTGAAGTGGTCAAACTGCTCCACCTTGTCCATGGTGAATATCTCCCACGGAAACAAAAGCTGCGGAGTCGTCGACGGCGGAAATTTCCCCTGGTAGGCCGCGTTGTGAATGGTGAGCACCGTCCCGGCGGCGCGTAGCATCGGGTCCGTCGCATATACCGTGCGCAGGTACACGGGAATCAGAGACGCCTGCCAGTCGTGAACGTGAAACACGTCCGGTACGCCCAGCACTTTGGCCGCCTCAAGCACTGCGCGGCAAAACAGACCAAAGCGTTCTGCATTATCCGGATAATCTCCCGCAGCCGTCCCGTAAAGCTCTGTCCGATCAAAGAGTTCCGGACAGTTTACAAAGTAGTACTGGACCCCCTCGCGTATGTCTCCGTCCACGATTTCCACAAACCGGTTGTACGTCTCAAAGGGGATGGTGATCGAGCGCACCGCGACTTTCAGCTCTTCATCCAATAGCGGTCGCACCCGGGCATAGAGCGGCAGATACACCGTGACCTGGTGGCCCAGCTTCGCCACTTCCCGCGGCAACGCGCCCATTACGTCCGCCAACCCGCCGGTCTTGGCAAACGGCACGCACTCTGAAGCCGCAAAGACGATATGCATCAAGCCCTCTCGTTTAGGTTGGAAACGCGCTATGACCGCTCACGTTGAAGTCTACAATGACGCGCAAGACTCATCGGGGAAGCGCGCATGACCCTCCGGCCTGCGTGCATTCAAATCTACTCGCAAAGCGGACCGAAGGAATGCTCATAAACCTCTAGATGCGCAGTGCACGTCCCATATCCGTGCACAGGTTCACAACATGGTATGCATAATGAGAAAAACCCAATGATGAGTGATGACGGACACACAACTTCTTACCAAAACCGGGGCAAAACTGATACGTTGGCTTAGAAGGATTTTCTGTCTTGCTCATGGCTTCCAGCCCTTATTTTTCACTTGCGGTTTTGTTCGTGGTGGCGTTGGGATTCGGTCTCACGCCGCTGGCTCTGGCATGGCTGTGGGCAAAAGCGTTTTCGCCGCAAAAGCGGAACTCGCTCAAAAATGCCGTCTATGAGTGCGGGTTGGTTTCAAAGGGCGACGCCTGGATGCAGTTCCGCTCGGCCTATTATCTTTATGCCATCATCTTTCTCATTTTTGATGTTGAAGCAGTGTTTCTGCTCCCCTTCGCAGTGGCCTTTACCGGACTGGGAGCGGCGGCGTGCGCGGCCATGCTGGTTTTTGTGCTGCTGCTGATTGAAGGCCTGGCATGGGCATGGGCCAAGGGCGTGCTTACGTGGGCGTGAGGAAAGCAGGGGTCAGGTTTCAGGGGTCAGTTTTATTTGTGACTGATTGAAATTTGCAGCAGCCAGATAGTTCGAGTAAATGTTTCATCAATACCAGTAGTCAGTTAAGAACGCGGGACTTAATCAGCGACAGGAACTAACTGACCGCTGATAACTGAACACTGACAACTGGAGCGAAGCTCCCGGAGCGAAGCGACGATGGCTGTAGACCAACAACTCAAGATCGAGCTCGGCAAGCAGGGCATCGTGGTCACGACCATTGAGGAGCTCTACAACTGGGGCCGCCGCAGCTCGGTATGGCCCATGAACTTTGGCCTCGCCTGCTGCGCCATTGAAATGATCGCTACCACCATGGCCCGCTATGACCTGGCCCGTTTCGGCGCCGAGGTATTTCGCCCCTCGCCACGCCAGGCTGATCTGATGATCATCTCCGGCACCGTTACTAAAAAGATGGCTCCGCAGGTCGTCCGTCTCTATAACCAGATGGGCGAACCCCGCTATGCCATCGCCATGGGCGCGTGCGCCATCTCCGGTGGGCCGTTCAAGCAGGGATACAACGTGCTCAAGGGGATCGATCGCTATATTCCTATCGACGTTCATATTCCCGGCTGCCCGCCGCGGCCTGAGGCGCTGCTTGAGGCCTTCATGTTGCTGCAGAAAAAGATTGACGCCCACCACCTCACCGGGCCCGACCGTCCTCGGTATCTCGATGCCGATGCGCCCGGAGAGTTTCCGGTGCCCGAGCAGGGCGAGCACGATCTCGAGCCCCCTTCCAACAATTTGGTTTGGCCGGTCCCGATGGTGATTCGCTGATGAAGACGATAGAGGAGATCAAGTCGGCGATTGAGGCGGCAGTCCCAGGTGCTGGGGTTGAGATTGTTCTCAACCCCAGCCCCTCAGCGCAGCACTCGTTGCTTCTTTCCCCGGCACACGCACTCGATGTCGCGAAATTTCTCCGCGACGACTCCGAACTGGCTTTCGATCTGCTCTCCAATGTGACCGGCGTCGACTGGCCCGATAAGGAAATCTCAGAAAAAGTAAAGATAAAGCGCAACGTTAAGAAAATGGTGGATGGCCCAGACGGCACGAAGGTTGAACAGGAAGTAGAAGAGGAAGTCGAAGAGACTCGCAAGCGCGTTGAGCCCGGCTACCTTGAGTCCGTCTATCACCTGTATTCCATTGCCAAAAAGCATGGCCCGCTGGTGTTGCGCATGCGCACCGTGAATCGCACCGACCAGGTTGACCTGCCCACCTTCACATTCCTCTGGCGCTCGGCTGAGTTTCAGGAGCGCGAAATCTTCGATCTCTACGGCATCGTCTTCACCGGTCATCCCGATCTGCGGCGCATCCTCATGTGGGAGGGCTTCAAGGACCACCCCATGCGCAAGGATTATGTGGACCCCGACGACTTTGAATACGAGCCGACGGCTCACGATGAAGTTCTCGAGCGGCATAAGGCTCATCAGGCCGCGACCGCTGGGCAGGAAGGAACGGTTCCTGCGCAATGAACTCGAGTCTTGAATTTGAAAAACGAGATGGATGGAACAAACGAGACGGCTGGAACAGGCCTCCGGTGATTACGCCTGAGGGCGACGGTGAACTGCTTGAAGTCGCCATGGGTCCGCACCATCCCTCTACCCACGGCGTCTTCCGCATGGATGTGACGCTCGACGGTGAGCGCGTTGTCCATCTCAAGCCGGTCTTCGGCTACCTGCACCGCAATCACGAAAAGATTGCCGAAGGCACCACGTATCTGGCCTCCATGCCTTACACCGACCGGCTGGACTATTTCTGCTCGCTCTCTAACAATTGGGCCTATGCCCTGGCGGTTGAGAAGCTGGTGGGCCAGGAAGTCCCAGAGCGCGCGCAGTACATTCGCGTGCTGCTTGCCGAGTTGACCCGTATTCAGAATCACGCTTCATCGGTTGGTTTTCTGATTCAGGACATGGGCGCAAGCGGCACGCCGCTCATGTACGCCTTCAAGGAGCGGGAAAAGATCCTCGACTTATTCGAACAATTAACGGGCTCGCGCATGATGTGTAACTACATGCGCTTCGGCGGCTGCCGCGTCGATATGTCTTCTGCATGGCTCGACGCCGCGCGCAAAGTCGTCGCCGAACTGCCCGCCTTTGCCGACGAGTTTGAAGCGCTGCTTACTTCCAATGAAATTTTGATGGCTCGGACGCAAGGCGTTGGCATATTGCCGCCTGAGTTGGCCGTCAGCGCCGGCGTCACAGGGCCCATGCTGCGCGCATCGGGTGTGAACTACGACATTCGCAAGGTTGACCACTACGGCATCTACGACCGCTTCAACTTCAGGGTGCCGCTCGGCGATCACTGGGACGTATACGACCGCTTCATGATTCGCTTGCTTGAGATGCGCGAGTCCATCAAGATTGCGGAGCAGGCGCTCAAAGACATGCCCGCCGGCCCCATCATGGACCCCAAGGCCAGGATTCGTAACTTCCGCCCCAAGCCGGGCGAGGCCTACGGCCGCATTGAAGCGCCCAAAGGAGAACTGGGCTTTTATCTCATCAGCGACGGCAGCCCCAATCCATATCGGTACCGTGTGCGCCCGCCCAGCCTCATCAACCTCACGATTTTGGAAGATATGTGCCTGGGGCAAAACGTCGCCGATGTGGTGCTGATTCTCGGCAGTGTAGACATTGTTTTAGGTGAAGTGGACAGGTAAAGCAGCTGAGAGCTGAAGGCTGACAGCTAGTAGCTAAGTCCGGAGGATTTCGTGTTAGGTGAAGGCATTATCAAGGGCCTGATGGAGACGGCAAGAAACTTTGCCGGCAGCTACGTCTCCAAAGAACGGCTGACCACGGTGCAGTACCCCGAGGAGCGCGTCGCTCCTGCCGAGAATGCGCGCGTGTTTCCCTTCCTCGTCTACGACGGTCCCGAGTGGCTGTCCGGTCTGCGCTGCGTCGCCTGCCAGATCTGCGAAAAAGAGTGCCCGCCCAAGTGCATATATATTGATAAGTCGGCCGACAAGAAACCGGACGCCGTCGGCAAACCCCAGAACTATCCCACTCGTTTCGACATCGACATCTCGGTCTGCATGAGCTGCCAGATCTGCGTCGAGGTCTGCCCCTTCGAAGCCATCAAGATGGATACAAAGTTTGAATTGGCCACTGATGACCGCTTCGGCGGACTGCTGCTGGACCGCGAACAGCTGGCCAAATCAAACGAGTACTTTCACCAGATTCATCCGACAGAAGCTACTGAAATCGATGACCGCATGGCTGCGGAGCGCGCAGCCGCTGAAGCCAAGGCCAAGGCCGCCGCTGAAGCTGCCGCGGCAAAAGCGGCTGCTGCAAAAGCTGCGCCGCCTGCTGGAACACCCGCTGCACCGGCCGCCGCTGCGCCAAAAGATGCTGCCCCGAAAGATACGGCCCCGAAAGACGGAGGAAAAGACTAGCCCATGTTCGTCGCAAGTCCGATTTCCGTCGCCAGTGCCATGTCCGCAGCTAATCTGGACCAGATTTTTGTGATCCTCAAAAACTGGCTGGTCGCATTTCTGCCTCCGTTCTGGCAGCCGATTGCCGGGGTCATTCTCTGCGTTGTTGCTATCGTCGGCCTTTATCCAGCGCTATTCGCCATCGCCGTGCTCATGGAGCGCAAAGGCCTTGGCCGCATGCAGAATCGATACGGCCCAAACCGCGTCGGCCCCTTTGGCCTCTTCCAGCCCGTCGCGGATGGCATCAAGGCTCTGATCAAAGAGGATGTGGTCCCATTCAACGCCGACCATGTGGTTCACTTTCTTGCCCCGCTTGTACTCGTTGTTGTGGTCTTCATGTCTCTCGCCGTGCTGCCCATGGGCCGCAACATGGTGCTGGTCGATATGGACTCCGGGCTGCTGTTCTTCTTCGCCATGGGAGCGTCCGTCGAGCTATCGATCTTCATGGCAGGGTGGTCCAGCCGCAACAAGTACTCGCTGCTCGGAGCCATGCGCGCCATCGCGCAGATGGTCAGCTACGAGCTTGTCCTGCTGCTCTCAAGCGTGGTGGTCGTCATGATTTCCGGTTCGCTCTCGCTGGTCAAAATTGTCGACGCGCAGGCCACCTACAGCGGCATTTTCCCCCACTGGTATGTCTTTACGCCGTGGGGCCTGGCCAGCTTTGTCATCTTCGTCATCGCCTCCACGGCAGAGACCAATCGCTCTCCCTTCGACTTGCCTGAAGGTGAATCTGAAATTGTCGCCGGGTACTTTACTGAATACTCCGGCTTCAAGTTCGCGCTCTTCTTCCTCGGCGAATATGTTGAGATGTTCAGCGTCGCAGGCCTCGGCACAACGCTCTTTCTCGGTGGATGGTCGGCGCCGTTATCTTTCCTCGGCGTCATTCCCTCCTGGCTCTGGTTCTTCTTGAAGGTCGAGCTTTGGATCTGCTTCTTCATCTGGCTGCGCGGCACGCTGCCGCGCCTGCGCCAGGATCAGCTCATGACCTTTGCCTGGAAATTTGTACTGCCCTTCACGCTGCTCAATCTCTTCGTCACTGCGCTCTGGCGCTTTATGGGCGAGGGCTGGGCTCGATGGGTAGTATGCTCCGTAATTCTCGCCGCCGCCTATGTCGTCTTCGGCCGCCTCGGCTTGGCCCGCAGGCACGTCGGCCCCAGGAGTTACCGCTATGCCGAATAAAAGTCAGGGAACGAGGGAACAAGGGAACAAGGGGCCCCGGACAAAGAAGCAAGGGAGGTCCGCATGAGCATTGCCTTCTATCCCCTCGCCGTGTTGACGCTGGCTGGTGGACTCGGAGCCGTTCTGTTGAAGAACACAGTTCACTGCGCCCTTGCACTTTCCGTGGCCTTCGCGGGTCTTGCGCTGCTCTTCCTCACGCTCGACGCGCAGTTTGCCGGTTTCGCGCAGATCCTGGTCTATGTCGGCGCTGTCGCTATCCTCGTCGTCTTTGCGATTCTCCTCACAAAGGGTTCTGAAACTCCAGAGAGCGGCATCTTCAGCCACACTTGGTTCGTTGGACTCATCATCGCCGCCGGCGTCTTCGCTGTACTCGGCTGGGCTGTGCTGCAAAGTGTGAACGCTCTGCCCAATGAATCTGCTGTTCCTGCGATCACGGTGCACGATATCGGCAACGCACTCGTCGGCCGGTATGTTCTTCCTCTGGAGATTGTCGCTCTGCTGCTTACCGCTGCCACCATTGGCGCCGTCATAGTCGCCTTGCACGAGAAAGAAGGGGCCAAGTAATGACTCCGCTCGCTTCTTATCTGCTGGTTGCTGCACTGCTCTTCGCCATCGGCCTCGCCGGAGCGCTTACGCGCCGCAACGCCATTCTCGTTCTCATCGGGATTGAGCTCATGCTCAACGCCGCCAACCTCAACCTCATCGCCTTCTGGCGCTACGGGCCGCATCCCGAGGCGCTCACCGGCATGATGTTCGCCATCTTCTCTATCGCCGTCGCCGCCGCGGAAGCCGCCGTTGGCCTGGGCCTGGTGATTGCCATCTACCGCTCTGCGCATACCACCGATCTTGACCAGATCAACAGGATGAAGGGGTGAGAGTTTGATTCAGGAAGCCAATTCATTCACTCCGTCAGTCGCGGCCTCATCCATTACCGGGATTCTGTGGCTCATCCCTGCCATTCCTATAGTGGCCTCGGGCCTCATCGCGCTGCTCAAGCAGCCGCGGCGCAGACTCGCTGCCACGCTGTCCATCGGCTCGCTCGGCCTCTCGCTCCTCATCGCCTTCGCTGCCTTCGCCCACGTTATTGCAGGCTGGTCGCAGGGCATCGCCGTCCGCGAGACTGTCAACTTCACCTGGCTCCAGTTCGGCGCATCCAACGTTGACCTTGGCTGGGTTCTAGATCCCCTCTCCGCCATCATGGCGCTCATGGTCTGCTTCGTCGGCCTGCTCATCTTCATTTACTCCGTGGGCTATATGGCTCACGATGAGAACTTCACCCGCTTCTTCTGCTTCCTCTCGCTTTTTGCCGGCGGAATGCTCGGCGTCGTCATTTCCAACAGCCTGCTGTTGCTCTTTATGAGCTGGGAGATTGTTGGCCTCACATCCTATCTGCTCATCGGCTTCTGGTATCACAAGCCCTCTGCTGCAGCGGCCGCAAAAAAAGCCTTTCTCACTACTCGCGTCGGTGATGTTTTCTTCCTGCTCGGCATCGTTTGGCTGTTCGCGCAAACCGGCACGCTGCTCTTCTATAACAACGGAGCAGGTTCGCTTGAGGCCTCATCCCTCGCGGCTCTGCTTACGCAACATGCGGCCTTCGGCCTGACCGCTGCTACCGCAATCGCCCTGCTTATCTTTGCCGGAGCAGCCGGAAAAAGCGGCCAGCTTCCTCTCCACGTCTGGCTGCCGGACGCAATGGAAGGACCGACGCCCGTCTCCGCTCTCATTCATGCAGCCACCATGGTCGCAGCGGGTGTCTACCTCATCGCTCGCGTCTATCCGCTGATGTCTGCCGGCGTTCCCATGCTTAACGGCGAGATGAGCGGCACCACCACCGCGCTCGTCGTCGTCACGTGGGTTGGCGCAGCCACTGCGGTCTTCGCGGCTCTCATCGCTGTCGCGCAAAACGACATCAAGCGCATCCTTGCCTACTCCACCGTCTCCCAGCTCGGCTACATGATGGCCGGCCTTGGCCTGGGCGGGGTCGCTGTCGGCATGTTCCATCTCATCACTCACGCCTTCTTCAAAGCGCTGCTCTTTATGGGCGCGGGCTCCGTTATTCACGGCTGCCACGACGAGCAGGACATTCGCCGCATGGGCGGCCTCAAAGCAGACATGCCGGTCACCTTCGTCACCTATTCAATCGGCATGCTGGCTCTCAGCGGTTTTCCTATCTTCTTCTCGGGCTTCTGGTCGAAGGATGGAATTCTTGAAGCCGCGCACAACTCAGCTTTCATCAAAGGCCCGTTCTATCTGCTTGTCTTCGGCGCCCTGCTTACTGCGTTTTATATGACGCGCCAAGTCAGCTACGTTTTCTTCGGTTACTGGCGCGGCCATCATCCGGCCCATGAGAGCCCAAAGGTGATGACCATCCCGCTCGCCATTCTCGCCTTCTTCGCCATGGCCCTTGGCCTCATCGGAACCTCTGCGTGGCCCTGGTTCCGCGCGTTCCTCAACGGGCACGCCGCGCCTTTCGATTTTCACGGATTCGCTGAGCCCGGCCTGCTGGCGCTTATGGCCACATCCACCATCGTCGTCTTTCTCGGCATCGGCTTTGGCTGGTCGCTTTACGGCAACAAAACTCCCACAGCCGAAGAGCCAGATGTCCTCGAAAAATCCGTGCCCTGGCTCTGGAAGCCACTTCACGATCGCCTTTATGTCGACGAGTTCTACGGCATGACTGTCATCGCCTTCTATTATTGGTGGGCGCGCGTGGCAGACTGGCTCGATCGCCGCGTCTGGGGAGGCATCGTCTCCGGCATCGCCTGGCTCTTCGGGCTGTGGGCGCAGTTCAACCGACTGCTCGATATCAACGGCGTCGACGGCGGATTCGACAAGGCATGTGAAGAGATCTCTACCAGCGGCGGATTGCTGGCGCGCGTGCAGTCCGGCCGTGTGCAGTCTTACCTCCGCATTCTCGCGGTCGGAATGGTCGCGCTCGCGGCAATCCTCATCTGGAGCAGCCGGCCATGAACGCCTTCTCGACGGGCTCGCCCGGATTTCCTATTCTCACGCTCATCACTGTGCTCCCGCTCATCGGAGCCGTGTTTGCGCTTTTCATTGCCAAGCATGCACGAGGCATAGCGCTCATCACCACGCTCGCCGCACTTATACTGGCGCTGCTGATCTGGACACGCATTCCAGCCAATGGCACCATCGGCCTGGTTGAGCGCTTTGCCTGGGCGCCTTCGCTCGGCATTGAATATCACCTCGGCGTCGACGGCCTCGGCGCGCTCATGGTGCTGCTCTCGGCCATCGTCACGCTCATGTCCGTCGACGCGGCCCATCGCGTCCACCATCAGCCCGGCCTCTACTATGGCCTGGTGCTCACGCTTGAGTCCGGACTCTTCGGCGCATTCACCGCACTCAATTTCTTCCACTGGTTTATCTTTTGGGAGCTCAGCCTCATCCCCGCTTTCTTCCTCATCAAGCTCTGGGGCGGCCCCAAGCGCGGCCCGGCGGCAACGCAATTTTTTGTCTACACCATGGTCGGCTCGGTGGCGTTGCTCATCTCCTTCCTTGCGATCTTCCTGTCGACTGGCACAATCCGGCGCGCTTGAAGCTGCCGTCACAGCGCATCTTGGCCCTGTCATGCTCTGGCTGGCCATCGGAGTCCTTGCCGGCTTCGCCGTCAAAGTGCCGCTTGTTCCCTTCCACACATGGCTGCCCGCGGCCTACTCTGAGGCTCCATCGCCCGTCACCATGCTGCTCACCGGAGCCATGTCCAAGATGGGCGTCTACGGCCTGCTGCGCATCGCCATTCCACTCTTCGGCCCGCAGATCTCGCAAATCCGCACGCCGCTTCTCGTGCTCTCCGTCGCCACCGTTGTCATGGGCGCATGGGCAGCTGCCGCGCAAAAAGATCTCAAGCGCGTCTTTGCCTATTCGTCAGTCAACCACCTCGGCTATTGCCTGCTCGCCATCTTCGCGCTGGCCGTTCCCGCATCCGGCGCCGCCACAGCGGCTAGCCAGGCCGCAGCTCTCAACGGCGTGATCCTGCAAATGTTCAACCACGGACTTACCGCCGCTACGCTCTTCTGGTTTATTGTCATGATCCAGCTCCGCAGCGGCGGCCTGCGCGGCATCGACGACTTCGGCGGCCTGCGCAAGCCTGCCCCGGTCTTCGCCGGACTCATGGGCATTGCTCTCTTCAGTTCTTTGGGACTGCCGGGCCTCAACGGCTTCGTGGGCGAGTTCCTCATCTTCCGCGGCGTCTTTCCGTTGTCCTGGGTCAGCGCAACCGTATCGGTGCTTGGTTTACTCGTCACGGCCGCCGTCATTCTCACCGTTATTCAGAAAGTCTTTACCGGCCCCGTGCCCGAGCGCTGGGCCACATTTCCCGATCTACACGCGAGCGAACTCATGGCTCTCGCACCTGTCATCGGTCTCATGTTCCTCATCGGCCTTGTGCCTCAGCTGATTGTGGGCAGCGTCAATCCCACGGTCTTGAACCTGCTGGCGCACTGGAGATTTTAGACGCGGTTCTCCAGTGTGCGTGACGTTTCGTAACTTGTAACAAGGTGGCTTTTGCTTGATGCAAAATCCACTGAACAAAATTGGCTCCGACTGAAAGAAACTGGAGAACCGCTGTAAATGTTGGCTTGGACGATCTACATCTCGTTTGCCGGTGCGCTGCTGCAGACGCTGCTGCCTAAAGACCGGCCCAGTCTTGCTCGCTGGCTCGCGCTCGTCTTCGCCGCAGCCGGACTCATCGTCGCCGTCGCCGGCTACGCATCCGGTTTTGGCCAGGGCCGACAGGTGCTCGTCGACATTCCCTGGGTGCCATCCATGGGCATTCACTACCTGCTCGCGGCCGACGGAATCAGCCGCGTTCTTGTTTTGCTCACCGGCCTCGCTTCGGTCTCCGGCGTACTGTTCAGTTGGAACATCGAGCTCCGCACCAAGCAGTTTTTCGCCTTCTATCTCGCTCTCATCGGCGGCGTCTACGGTGTTTTTCTCAG
>Ga0206835_1218_pt1 | contig 13979 bp, 9 predicted proteins | sample Alteio_BWOrgCont_31_FD_152853 | JGI IMG/M metagenome (GOLD analysis project Ga0206835, IMG submission 152853) | Enriched cells from forest soil in Barre Woods Harvard Forest LTER site, Petersham, Massachusetts, United States -... | ecosystem: Environmental > Terrestrial > Soil > Temperate forest > O...
ATCTGAAAAGACTTTCCAGAAAATAGTAAAGGAGTTGTCCAAGCGATATATCGCCGCTGACGGGCATCTCGTCGCCCTCTTGGTATCCGCAGCCAAGAGCGCTATTCACTGGAAAGGAGATTATCACTGGGTGCGATGTGATGATTTTTCTGGTCCGTATTGGTCTCATAAGGACGGTCCAGATCAAGTCGCGAATTTTGATTTCTCGGGAAATGCGATCAAGGATCCATCCAAGTGTCAGTGGATTGTCAACCTAGGTCCAGCGCACTTTTCTGGAACGTCGGCTAAGAAGGTATCTTATACATTCCAAGCTTGGATGTTTGTCCCATACGGTGAGGTTAAGATCATCTAGCGGAGCTCCCTAGGATTTATGAGAACCTATAGCTAGGTTATTGACTCTAGTGGAGTCACGCGGCTTCCTCAATCCCTCTTTAGCCCTCCCGGATCACGTTATGGGGCCGTCAGGGGATCTGAATGGGCGGTGCGTTTATAGTCTGCACGCACGTAGTTGCCTACACCGGCATGCCATATTGAGATCCCCTCTTCCCTTGATGCCATGTCCCGTTCAGGAGTTATGCGCCTGCCGTGACTATGACCATGTGCGGCCGATATCAGCGCTGAGCCGATAAATAACGCATCGCGGAAACTTTCCAGCTTGGCGCCGTACATGGTCCGGCGCTCGATTTCGCGCCAGATTACAATGCGACCCTGCAATCGATGCGGCCGGTCATCGTCGGGAAAAGCAATCCGGTGCGTACGTTACATATGATGTTCTGACGCTTTTGCCGCCTTACGTAACTGACCCAAACAAATCCAGCTCCACGCCGTCAACACGAAAAGCAAAATCCTTCTCGACGGCAACGCCTGACGGCTGTGCCTTCTTCATAGCCGCTGTCGTGCCCCTTCAGATTCATTCATCGGGTAGAGGCGAATTGATGCAAAAACCAAGCTGCTGTGGATGGTCGCGATGTCTCCTCTCGCGTGAGAGCAATAGAGTAAATTCTCAGATTTGTGTCCCTTCGGGACAGATTTTTCCGCATTGTCTGTTAAGGGCTTTCTACTCGACCTCTTTTCGGAGCATAGCCATGGAGAAACTTCAGACACCAGTGATGGCAGGAATGAGCGGAGCCGCCATCCTGGCAGCACTGCTGTCGTTTGGCGGAGGAGACAAGAAACCCACACCTCCCATCCCCACTCCAGAGACAAAGGCGTTCAAGAGCGTTGAGGCGGAAAAGGGTGCAGCACCGAACCAGGACGGGCCATGGAGAGCAGTTTGCGAAGAGTATGCACCTTATGGATTTGACGGTAAAGATCCCTCGCGGATCCCCAGGGGCTACAAAGTTTTCCTGCGACCGAACGCTTCGGGCGGGACGACCGAGGTCAACACGAAGCCGGATCGTCAAGGCCAGACCTATAAGATAGCGGTCCACAAGCAACTTGTTGGCGATCTGGCTTCGTGCATCCCCCCTAGTGAGTTGGGCAAAATCCATCTGATCGTTGCGACGCTTCCTGATCCAGATAAGACCGAGATGCGGCTTGAGTTCGACCGGTACGTGGATGCGCTAGAGAAGGGAGCCGAGATACGGGACTTTCACTACACTGGCTATTGGTTTCCCTGGCGTTCTCAGCAGGCAGGAGAGATACCACGGAAAGAGGACGAGGCCGAGGCCATCCTTCTGCGCAACGAACAGCCCGGAATCCTGCTCTTTCACAATGACGACGGAGAGCGACTATTCATTTTTGTCGTCGGAGAGACTCCAACTTCGGGCATTAACCGCATTCAGATGGCACAGGCCCTGAGGTATCGGCAGGATCTGCGCGAGTGTCACCACAAAAATATGGCACCGGGCGATATTTCTCAGCGCTCCAGAAAGCAGATAAGTACGGATCCGGGCGTAACGTGTCCGGGGTCGAATGCTCAGCCAGCTGGTAGCCGATCCGCAGCTTCGGGTCACGGCGCTCATGCATCCCAAACATGTCTAACAACGAAACCGTTAACAGTAAACTCTGGGTTGGATGGTCCGCTGATGATCGCCGGGCCACATTTCTCGGGTTCCTTTGCGAGTCTACATGAAGTACTAACGCAAAGCGGCTATCTCGCTCCCACTGCAGATAACAGCCGCTCAGTCGAAATTGTGTCTCCGGATGCTGCCTCAGATGACTTGATTCGGAGGTTTACAAATCAATGTAATCCGAGTAAAAAGTGTAACTTCAGATCTCTTTCTGTGGCGGCGTCAGTGACAGATAAGACGGTCGCAGGCTATCTGAACTATCTGGGCTATAAAAAAGAGCAAATAGCTGAGCTCGTCGAGGATGAGAGCGGATTTGGGGATGAGCAGTCTTACAAGGAGCAGTCTGGCACAGACTATTCTCATGCGGTAAACGAACTATCTCCCTTCGGCCTAGTTCTTACCTTTCCGCGCGAGCTTTCGGCGGTGCGCGCCCTCAGCGATCAACAGAGTGAGGAACTTGCGGAATCAGGAGCGAAAATCCTTTCGCTTGCCAAGACTCCCGGTCCCATTAAGCTCTCGGGCCGAGACCCGATCGAGCAAGATCGGCCCTCAACCTACGCTTCGGAAGACCAGGCCACAGAGATATCCAACGCTCTGGAAGACCGTGTCCGTGTAATTCGGGGGAAAAATATCGAGTGCATCGTTGTTTCGGCCACGAATCCTCTTGATCGCGTCTTCCTCCTTGATTACCTGCACGACCGCTTGCCAAACCTTCGGCTAGTCGCTGAGGAAGCGGATGAGCTCGAGATCAGTCACCCGCACTATATCGATCTTACTGGGACTATCGTAGTCAGCAGCTTTCCCACCATTCCCGGGCTGGCAACAGTCAACGGTAGTGTTCCAACACCAATATCATTTCCCAGCGTCGCTGCCGAGGAACAGTTTTTGTCGGTGCCGATCTTACTGCAAAAGACGACGAATGACGTCAGCGGCGGTTGGCTGATATCTATCGTTGGGGAAGAGGGCTTTGAGTTAGTTCCCTTTAAAGATGGAATCAAGAGTGAGGTTGTTGATGGCGAAATAGTACTTTTCGGCAAAGGGATCGATCAAGCTGGAACCAAATCCGACGATGGGATCGCGCTACAGATCGCCGGACCAGAGAAAACGCCTCGGTCGTTCATTTCCTTTTCAATGGGGATCTTTGCGCTTACGATGATCCACTTGTTTATGCTGCTGAACTCAGAACGGCCAGACGCATGGAAGAGAACGTTAGCGTTTCTGGGGTTCAATCCCAAAAAGCGGCATTTACTGAAGTTTGCATATGTTAAACGCGGAGGAAAAGAAGATTTCAATCGAACATTCAATCTTCTAGGCTTGAATAATCAATTCTTCCTTCTGAACTTCATGGTTCTCACGATCAACCCAGTCATCTTCCCGCTTCAAACTAGTTTGTGGACCGGACTGCATTGGATCGCAGTCGGCGCGTGGTTGATGTCGATCTTCACGGGCCTGGCTAGCTTGTCATCGCTGCGGCGGTTCTGGACACATGTGAGGAAGGCTCTAAAGAACCCCTCAATGCTTTTCAAAGATAAGCTGATACTCCTTTTTTTTTCATTCCTCGTGGCTTGGTATCTGGTCTCTTCCATTGTCTTTCTGCTGTCATGGCGTAGCTCAGCCGTCGCCGAGTGGCGACGAATTCTGACTCTTGACGATGGACTCTCGCCTGTAGTGCCGATTGCAGCCATCCTGTTGGCTTGGGCTTTCTGGGCGGCGCTTCAACTTCGGCGGGTGAAATGGATTAGCTACCGCAAGATGGATCTTTGTCCAGTTGGCAGCTTGGTTCAGCGGAGCCCACTGGGAGGACGCATCTGTGAAGACATGGACACCCTTCATCGCGAGATCGACGCTCCAATAATGGGCGTGAGGCGCGTGATCTTCATCTTGTGTTTCGTAGGGATAGTTTCTTGGTGGCATTGGGGCAGTCTGAAGGGCATCGAATCGTATAGTGCCTGGGCTGACGGGACACGAATGGACGATGCCGAACAGTTGATCTGGCATATCTTTTTCCCTTCATCTTTCGAGTGGTGGTTTGCGATTTGGGGATTCGTCATGCTTTTGGTAACTGTCATACAGACCGCATATCAGCTTCGTGAAATATGGGTGAAGCTCGCGCGGCTTCTGCATCGGCTGGAGCCAACGCCAATGAAGTGGGCTTTCGAAAGGATCGGCAAGGACGACCGGATTCATATCAAGATATGGGATCTTGGGAAGGCAGCGCTACGTTTTGACGAAATGTCACTTATTATCGAAAGCCTGATGAAGATGGGGTATTCTTCCGAGGCCAGCGAAGCCAAAAGGATGGTTGAGACCTATCAGCATGCCGATCTTGAGGGGAGACAGCCCAGACAACGAGACCGGGACGAATTGAATCAGGCGTTAAACGTAAGGTTGGCCGACAGCATCAATCAGCTCCATCTGCCGAGAACGGATATGAATGGGGGTTCGTTTGAACTCGATCGCTATCTCGCCCTCCGTTTCGTTACTCTCATCCGTTACGTTTTGCTCCAAATGCGCAACCTTATGTGGTTTGTTATATATGGATATTTCCTCGCTATCGTCGCAGTTACTTTTTACCCCTTCCAGGGAGGAAAAAATCTGAGTGAAATGCTGGCGGTCACCTTTGCTGTTGTGCTTGTACTGATGGCGATGCTAGTGACAGGGATTCTGCGCAACCCTATGCTCAAAAGGCTTGAGGATCCTGAATCGAACATCGCGAGCGTGCTTGAACCATTTTTCCACCTACTCAGCGTGGGCGGCCTCCCAGCGCTAGCATTGCTTGCTTGGCAGTTTCCGTGGATCGGGCAGATGGCTTTTTCCTGGCTGCGGCCTCTTCTGAGCGCTTTCCACTGATCAAACCCCGCTAACCTCTGGTCAAAGTTTGGCGGTTGGCCGGCTGAACGAAGTCGGCGACGTCGTTGACCCTCGCGACGAGGGCACCAACAATCATCCCCAGCTACGCATCGATCATGCCGAAATTCGCGCGCTGTTCACGTGACAGGTTCTCATTAGTTCGCGGCGCGTCACACTGGCCGAGGAATTCCTTGGTGGGCTGTATGTGCAGCTGATCCGCTCGGTCTCGTGAATATGAAGAAGGTGGATTGATGCCGTTGTGTCAATTGGATTGCATCCGCCATTAATAAAAAATTGCGCGGGATTGACACGTGTCCCTTTTTCCAACCCGTTATCGCTTATTTCTGTGAAGCGCGAATTTCGTGATTGCGTGGGTTCGACATTGTCGTACCACGACGACCGCGCGCGGAACGAGGGCGAAATGAGCAATAAATGGCGAATTGTCCTGTTAATCGGCGAGGTGATATTGCTGTTGCCTACGGCTTATCCCCTGGTGACGCAGTCCGCAAGCGATCCCAGTAGCACGGCTGGTAAACAGAAGTCCGATACCGCCGCGCCTAGCGCAACGCCTGCACCTGCGGACAACAGTTGTGAGGTGCTGGCAGGCGTTCCACCAGCTTCTGAGCCGAAGACATCCTCGGGGGGAACTGAGCAGGACGGTGGTGGGGATGGCCCAAGCAGCAGCGGCACTTCGAAGAATTCCGGGAAGACCCCAGTCGCACTGGTGACGGTGAACACAACTGGCACAGCAAAGGACTCGAACGCTAGTCAGGGAAATCAGAACAGCAAAACGAAGGATGCAATGGTCGTGATTGAGCGTTTCCAGTTGCCTGATGGGGACACCGACGCAGCGCAGATAGCGCCGACCCTCCAAGGTATTTTTCCCCGAATTGTGAAGGCTGTGGCAGTGAACCCTTCGCTGATCGTGACGGTGTTGGACACAAATCCGACATCGATTTCGCAAACTTCAACTGCGCAGCATAGCGGGCAAAACCTAGCTGCAAGCCAGTCTCAGGGAGCCGCGGGCAGGGCAAATCATGTCAATCAGAAGTCGCCGATAAGTCCGGCGTCACAGGTGGCAGCAACCCCGATCCAAACGCCTGCACCCGCCAAGAAGTTCGACGTTGCGACCTTGAAAAAGCAAATCCAAAGCTACATCAATAATATTGCGCAACCCGCTCCGCGAGTCTTTGCCGTGGCCCTTCCCGCAGGCAGAGGTGGAGGTTGCCAAGTTGCAAAGGCGCTAATCAATGCGATTCCAGAGATCTATATGATCACGGCGGTAGACGACTCACGTCTTCTCGTCACACCTGCGCGCGATGCCGGACCGCAAAGCTCAGGGTTGGTGGCGATTTTCGGAAAGTTGGCAGCCCAAGTTCACCGTGAACTTGAGCTAATCAAGGTCGATCCCAAAGAGCCGCAGAACATAAGCCATCTGCTTGTTGCTCTGAACAGCTGGAATCCAGCTCCGAATACAGAGCAAATAGCAGAAATCGAGAACCTGCTTCAGAGTTTGAGGGCAGCCCCTGCGAATGAGCCTCTTCACGAGAAACTGAGACTTATAAGAATCCTGCTCGCCCTGGACGAACCGCTGGAGGCACGCATCAGGCGTATCACAGCAGAGCTGTCGGCTCCCGATCCGGAAACAGATGTTATCCGGCTCTTCTATCTTCACGATCCCGTGGCAGTTGCAACTTTGATCAACAATGCCTATACCAATGTACGTGCGCAACCTCTATTTCCCGACAAAGTCGTGTTGTCCGAACCTGTAGATCGTGATGAGCGCGCTCGCGCCGCCGCCATGAAGTCGGCGCGGAACACGGTCGCATGGCTTGACGAGCCTCATCCACAAGTCGGCGTGGACGCTTGGAGCCTGCAACTGGCAACCAGCAACGGGAACGATCTCGGCAACGTCATTCCCCAACTGGAAGATCTCGTGGGCACTTACAACAATGCCATCGATCTTTCCGCGCAGGCCGGATGGCAGTATCTCTCCGGACAAATCGAGGATCCGGCGAACTTGGACCACCTCATGCGTGAATATCTGACCTACACGACTCGCGTGGATCAGAACGGAAATGTTGACCGTTGGGCACTACCCACGACTCCACTATCGTTCAGAGGGCAGGGTTACGGACTGGGGTACTCCACGCTCTACTATCCGCTAACCCCGAACCTGATCGATATGCTCGTTACCTTGGCTTCGTTAAACAGGCCTCGAACTGTGGCTCTTGGAATGTTGGAACGGATGGAAGGCCCGGTCTGGTCGAATCAGCCCCCGAGAGTCCACTCACCGGATCTCCCCTGTCGGACCCGCGATGAACAGCAATACCAGATCAAGCACGATGGGAAAGTCATCCCGAATTCCCCTGTGCCCAGATATATGCAATTCGAATGCGTTTACGACGCGCTGATTCAAGGTTTGCTTGCGCAACCGACGATTCAACCGCCTGCCACCAGCGCACTCGGCCAGTTCCGTGCCGCGCTCGTTGATTTCTTGTTCCACTACAAGCTGATGCACGAGTACCCCGATGACTTCCACCCATACCTGGAGCCGATGGCCGCCGATACGTTGGACTCCGCTCTCCAACCCTTCGTCGACGCTTTTGATGAGGATATGTCCGTATTTCAGGCCCAACTGCAGGCCCAAATATCAGAACGGTTCAAGCGTTTCCCCAAAATCCAGTACGGATATGGTGGCCTGGTCAACCTCAAAGTTCTCGGTGATGACCCAGGCTCAGTGAAAACCGCTACGCAGAACTATTTCGACGCAACCCCTGCTCCCACCCTGAACGATCTGTTTGCCAACCTCCAGGCAGAGGGCGCAAGTCTACAGGAGAGTCCGTTTTCTTCGCTCGTCACCTCGATTGCTCCTGCTAAGACCGTCGAATTGATGACTGTCTTAGGTCAGACTCTTTCGGCGAAGGCCACTACAGCCCATCTGGGCCGCGGACTTGACATGAACGTGACGGCGCATACTCTTTCAGGAGCATTTGGGACCGAGCTTGATCTCTCTGTACAGTCCACTGAAAATGGCGCAGGGCTGATCCAGGCGGGCAGTACCAAAACTACTGACGACCTCAACTCGCGGGTGTCACAGCACACCGTGGATACAAAAGTACGGGTCGACTCAATCAAGCTTTTCAAGGTCTCGACGTTAAGTGGGGTTTTGGCGCGTGGGCAAGCACCATGGAAACCAATCGATCCCTTGTTTGAGGTTCCTGCTCTCGGGTACCTCGTGAATCGGCCGCGCAAACCCAACGAGGTGTTTACCCAGAGTCTGGTCTTCGTCGATGCGATCGTTATACCGACTGCGGCCGACCTAGGGTTCGGAGTCCCATACACCGATGATCAGATCAGTGAGAGCAACCAGCTGTATACAAAGCTCCATCAGTTGAGCGATTTTCCGGATCATCTCGGCGACAGAATCATGCAATACCATCAAAAAATAGTCGACTGTCTGAACCGCGAATACATTGACAGTAATGGAGACGTGCGGGACGCCAACAACATAACCCGCGATCCTTGCTACGCGGATGTCTCTCAAGACCTTTACTACTACGACGCAGTGGGTCATTACTCTAACCTCATGCAATAGCCTCGCCTCATGACTACCGACAAGCTTCAACTGAAAGGACGGACAATGGGAGAACGTGTCGCAATCCTCGTAATTCACGGTATAGGCCAGCAGCGCCCCTACGAAACGCTGGACCGCTTCACGCGCAATTTGCTGAATTCTCTGCAGTCGTCGGGTGCGACCTGGACAGTGCAGCCGCAACTAGACAGCACTCCGGACCCGACACGCGTGGATAAGAGCTGGACTCGCGCCTCCTATGCCCTGCAACCAGGGCTTGGAGCAAACACAGCATTCAAGAGTAATCCGGCAAATCAGATTGAAGATATCTCGCTCTTCGAGTACTACTGGGCTCCGAGTACGCAGGGCAAGATCACCTACTCCGGCAGCTTATACTTTCTTATTCGCGCCGGCGCGATGCCGTTCCTTTATCTGGCCTCGAACATCAACGTGCTATGGGCCACGGCCAGGCGGAAGGATATTCCCGGAATCATTGCGAGAGAATTCTGGCGCCAGCTCTGCCTGTTCTTGCCCCTGCTTCTCCTTTTCGGTTACCTCTTGTGGTGGCTGCAGTCGATTCCGTTTTCTCTGTTGAGTCATAAACAGATCGATCCGCTGCTGGTAGTCTCGACTGTGACCCTTGTTATTCGATACCTATACATTTACATAGGGATCCGCGCCGTTTCGCAAAGTTTTAGATCCCCGAGCGGTTGGCAGCGGTCGCCGCTCTGGCGCACGGTTCTCTTCCTTCTGATCCTTGCGCATCTGATCGGCGGGCCTCTCCTTTTCGCTCCGTTCGCCCAAGTCATCGCAGGATTCGGCAGATCTCTCGCTAAGTCTTTTTCAAGTTTGTCCGATCTTGCTCATCTGTCCACGTTTCTCCAACAACTCGCGCAGGCAACGCAGTTCCCCTGGGGCCAAGGCTGGCATCGCTTGCTGCTGGCGTTTTTCTTGATTAACCCTGCACTCAGTGCCTATCTACGCGAGGGCTTCATTCTCTTGCTGATGTTCTGGGTTCGTTTCATTCTGGTCAGCTACGTCGGCGACGTTGCCGTTTATGTGAATGCCAATCAGTTTGCGAAGACATACGTGGCGCGGACACAGATTCTGGACGAATGTTCCAGCACGCTTGCTTCGATCCTGATGGCGCGCTATGCCACGGGTCCGAAGAAAGGCGAGCCCGTCTACGATCGCATTCTCATCGCTGCTCATTCACTCGGGACGGTTATTGCCTATGACACAATGAATGCGCTCCTTAATCTCGCTCGCACCTCTGACCCTGGTAACTCCGCGGCTTTTCAGCCTGCAGATCTTAACAATCTATGTGGTCTGTTGACTTTCGGGTCTCCACTGAACAAGATCTTCTATTTTTTCCGCGAACAGGTAGATCCAAAGCTGGCTTTACGTCACCAAACATTGGATCTCCTCCACAGTTTTCGGCTGGATCCTCGAGTACAAATCAACCGGCTTAGTCCGACGTTTACAACCAATCCCGATCCTCGCTGGGTACACGCAGACAGTGCCCTTGCGGCTGGGTTCAAATGGATTAACGCATTCTCCGTAGAGGATCCGATAAGTGGAAGACTTGCCTTTTACATTGTTGACCAGCAACAGCACTTCAGGTATCCGTGGCCATTCTTGGCGCATTTGTCATATTGGGAAGATCCGAAGCTTTACGAATTCTTCAGGCGGTACTTGCTTTAGAGACCTCATGCAGTTCTGTCTCGAGAGAGTGATGTCTTTTGTCCAAAACTGCTCATCACCTGGATTGCAAATCTAGCTTTTGCCTCCCAGGAACTCCGGGCGCTTTATGTCTTACCTGAGATGAATCTGACCAATGAGGAGATCGCCACCATCTCGTCGTGTCAAAAGTTCAGTTCGTGCGGTGAGATTCATGGAAAGCGCGGAGCCCAGGCGCGTGTAGTGGAGATGTTTTTACCAGAAAGTGGAAGCGTTGGCGAGAGGTAGAAATTCTTATTGGGCCCTAAAGGGCCTCAATAGTTTTGGGTCCTCAAGTAAGTAACTGAAAAGATAGTAGACAGGAGGAGACTCGAACTCCTGATCTCTACCGTGTCAAGACGAAATTGGCAGCATCACAGTAGTCAGGTAGGTTGCGGTAGATCCAGAAGGAACTTAATTGGAGTTAAACCGGCCTTAGCACTCATGAGGTCCAGAGAGCTACTGGCTATGAGCAGGATTGGTCCTGGTAGACTCCGACACGTCTATCGAATCTTCAAATTGCTGCCTAATTTTCTGTTCGTGCAAATGATTCCAAAACATCCTCGATTTTCTCCATCACTCCAGTCGTGCCTCAAGAATTTTGCAGTGTTCCCCGTTGTGATGCTTCAGAGGCATCAACGCTGACGTAGAAGGTCTTGGACAACTCCTGAGAACAGCGGCATGATGGCGCCATAAGGAGTTCGGAAAATGGCGCAGATCACACTTCCGCACGACATCCCAGAAACCATTCGCATCGCCACGGACTTTGAGCCGTATTCCGCGCAGTTGTTAACGGTTTATGAAATCGCGCACACATTGAGGGTACCGGTGTCCTGGGTATACGGGCGCACACGGCGCCGGGGATTAGAGCGAATGCCGCACATCAAGTTAGGAAAATACCTGAGATTCGATCTAAATACCGTTTCTGAGTGGTTAAAAGGTATGCGGGAGAACTAGTTTGCATCCTCCCAAAACACCGAATAGACTTTCTACCAACGCAGAACCGCCTAAGCGGGACAACCATGGAGGACGCATGGCCCGTAATAGACGATTCCAGCAAGGCTCACTCTTTAAGCGAGGCTCTCATACAAAGGTGTGGGTTGCACGTTGGTGGGAAGAAGTTCTGGGAACTGAGGGAAAGACAGAACGCATTCGACGTTCAGAAATCCTTGGAACCGTAGCTAGCTTACCCACCCGCCGCGAGGCACGACAGGTCCTTTCGGATCGGTTGCGTTTGATCAATAGCGGCGATTACCGACCTCCATCGACTTGGACACTCAAGAGGTTCGTCCAGGAACGATGGTTGCCGGAAGTGCTTCCTACCTTGAAATACTCAACAAAACTGCACTACGAGCACATGGTGAATAAGCATTTGGTCCCTGAATTTGGCGATTTGCAATTGCGGTTGATTACACGTGAATCGGTTCAGAGCTTTCTTACAGAAAAGCTTCGCACCGGTTTGTCGTGGAAGACGGTAAAGCATATTCGCACGACGTTCGGAACCATCTTGAAGGCGGCTGAAGCTGATGATCTCCTGTCAGACAACCCCGTTCTCAAAACAAGGCTCCCTCGTCGTGGTCCCATTCCAGAAAGAGCGTCGATTGCTCCGGAAAAGCTTCTGGAGCTTCTCAACGCTTTACGGGAGCCGGCACAGTCCCTCGCGTGGCTGCTTGCTCTGACTGGTCTTCGCATCGGAGAACTGCTTGCTTTACGTTGGCGCGATGTTGATCTCGAAACCGGCTGTATTCGGGTTCGGCAGACCGTCTACGAGGGTCAGTTCGACGATCCAAAGACACGGCGGAGTAAAAGGACGGTGCCGCTGGGCAGCAAGGGAATCGAGATCCTGACTCGCCGCAAGCCGTCGCGGTTCGACCCGGAGACTCTGGTATTCGCTTCTGGCAGAGCAACACCCTTGAATCGACGCAATCTTCTCAATCGCCAATTGAAACCGGCTTGCGAGAGGGTTGGACTCAGTGGTGCGAACTGGCACTGGTTACGCCATGCACACGCGACGATGCTGGACGCCGTTGGTGCTCCCCTGGGGACAGTGCAGGCTCTGCTCGGACACTCATCTTCAGAGATCACCCGAGAAGTGTATTTGCACTCGCTTCCAGCCGATGCCAAGAATGCGGTGCAAAGAGTCGAAGATTTAATGATTGGACCCAAACGGACCCAAGTTCCGGATTTCCCGGAAATGAAGAGTACGCTAATTCACTGATGACGTGGGATTTAGATGGTCGGGGAGAGAGGATTCGAACCTCCGACCCCCTGGTCCCGAACCAGGTGCTCTACCAGGCTGAGCCACTCCCCGAACGTTTGGCAGGATATTCACACAAAAAAACGTTCCTGGTGGACGCTTCCTTCACTGTGCGAACTGGACTTAGTTTATCAGAAGATTGCCGTTAGCTGCTTGGCGCTCCATTGTTATGTTAGCTCTCGTTGTGTTGCAAATAGCGCCTGCCAACGACGCTATAGCTCTCTGATAGCACCCGCGCAATTGCTTCCGCATAGGCAATATGTTCTTGTTCGAGAATGCGTTCTGCCAGAGTATGGGCATCATCGCCATCCAGAACCGGCACAGTTTTTTGCAGGATAATGACACCGTGATCGAGCTGCTCGTCGACAAAGTGGACGGTGCAGCCCGCAACCTTCACTCCATAATCCAATGCCTGTTGTTGTGCATCCAGGCCGGGAAATCCCGGCAGAAGCGATGGATGGATATTGAGAATGCGTTGCGGAAACGCCTGCACAAATTCCGAAGAGAGCAGGCGCATATAACCCGCAAGGCAAATCAGATCCACTTTATGTTGCAGCAGGCAGGCAATGATCTCAGCGTCGTGCTCGACGCGTTTGCGCCCGCGCGCTTCAATCGCAACCGCTGTAAGTCCACGTTCGGCTGCGGCTGCCAGTCCAGGCGCGTCGGCCTTGTTTGAAATGACAACGGCGATCTCCGTATTCAGCAGGTTGCCTTTGGTGATCGCATCGGCAATCGCGAGAAAATTTGATCCGCGCCCTGAAAGAAGAATGCCGAGGCGCTTGCGCGCGCCCACTGCTCCTGTCACTGATAGATCACCTTGCGGTCGCCTTTAACAGTGCGGCCAATGACGTAAAATTTTTCGTTCGCCCTGTCCAGCATGGATTTAACACGCTTAAATTTGTCGGCTGGAACCACTGCGATCAGGCCGATACCAAGATTGAAAGTCCGCAGCATTTCGTCCTGGGGAACGTTACCGAGCTCCTGCAGGTGCTCGAAAATAGGCAGCACGGGCCAGCTTCCTATTTATACGAGAGCAGAAATACTTTTCGGCAGAATGCTCGTCAGGTTCTCGGTGATTCCGCCGCCTGTGATGTGCGCCATGCCGGTCACATAATCACTTGCTGTCAGCTTCTTGACGATGTTCAGGTAACTGCGGTGGGTCTTCATGAGCGCCGCACCGGCCTTGTCTTTAAGAGCGTTTACGTACTGCTCGGCTTTATATCCGGCCACTTCAAAAAAGAGTTTGCGTGCCAGGGAATATCCGTTCGTGTGCAGTCCTGTAGACGGCAGGCCGATCAAAACGTCGCCCACTTGGATCTTCGCGCCGGTAATAATCTTCTCTTTCTCCACAACGCCCACGATGAAGCCCGCGAGATCATATTCGCCATCGGAATAGAAGCCGGGCATCTGCGCCGTTTCACCGCCAATGAGCGCGCAGCCATTGGCGCGGCAAGCGTCTGCAAGCCCGCTGACGATCTTCTCTGTCACCGCCCCATCGAGATGCCCCGTGGCCAGATAATCGAGAAAGAAGAGCGGCACCGCACCCTGCACGGCGATGTCGTTGACA
>Ga0206835_1219_pt1 | contig 13922 bp, 8 predicted proteins | sample Alteio_BWOrgCont_31_FD_152853 | JGI IMG/M metagenome (GOLD analysis project Ga0206835, IMG submission 152853) | Enriched cells from forest soil in Barre Woods Harvard Forest LTER site, Petersham, Massachusetts, United States -... | ecosystem: Environmental > Terrestrial > Soil > Temperate forest > O...
AAGGACCCGCGCCTGTTGCAAAAGTACCAGCCCCGGAGATTGCCGAAGGCGTTCCTGTTGCCCCGATCGCATATGCCGATACGCTCGCCGCATTGTAATTGGAGACGTAGACGTAAAAGCCGCGTGGATCCACCGTGACGCTGACCGGGAAGGTACCCGTTACGACTGGCGGATTTAGGCTTGGATTCAAAACTCCGGTCGACAGAATCGTGTAGGTGATGAGCTGGTTCTGACGGCTATCCGTCACATAAAGGAAGCGGTTCGTCGGATCGCTGGCAAGTGCCGAGGGCGCTGTGCCGGTTGGATACCTGGTCACATTGGACAGCGTGCCGCCGGAGTCTACATTGAAGTCGTCGACTTCACCCAGCGTGCTCGTAGCGCTCGGAGGACCATCCTGAGATGCGACAAAGACGGAGTTGCCATTGGCGAGCGCATTGACTCCTGTTGGACTGTAGCCCACCGGCACATAAGGGGCTGTCTGTACCTTGCTGTTCACATCGACGAAGGTTTGCGTGACAGCAGTGCAATTGCCGCCGCCTATGCTGCCCGATGAAGGGGTAATCGGGAAGACCACCAGGGCGCCTGGGCCAGGGTTGGCAGGGCTGTAGACCGGACCGCCGGGAGTGACAGGCGAATAGAAATCGGCAACGTAGAGAAGTGTTCCTGCTGAGTTGATGGCCAGTGAAACTGGAGCTGCGCCGGGAGTATTGCAGGTCTGCTGCGGATAGAGCTTGCCGTCCGTGCCGATGGCGAACTGGACAATGCTGTTATCGTCGCGGTTTGCCACGTAAAGGTTGTTCCCGTTCGGTGAAGTGACGGCTGAGACTGGATTTCTGCCCCCCGAAGGATAAGGGGAGTCCGGGATCTGCGTCAGGGCACCGGACTCAGAGTCGACCCTGTACACACTGATCTGTCCGGGGTTTGCCTTTGAGGCGGTAACGAAAACATAGTCAATCGTATTGCTGGGACTGCAAGACGTGAGACCGAGGCCTATTCCAAAAGATGCTGCGGTGGCCAGAAGCACCCGGCCGGATTTCCTCAACTTCATGCGCTTCCTTCATCCTGGCCAGTGCGGCACAGGCTTCGTGTATAAGGGATTGCTCCCGCTTGCATTGTAAAAGCTCGAATCGCTTTCGGCTAGCATCGCACGAATTGAACGACTCTTCTTACTTAGATGGGTGCCCCATCTCTCGCATTTGAGACATGGAACCATCCAGTCCACATCTCAAGAGCGAGTGCGGGGCACCCGCATCCAGCCTTCTTCTTAGGTGGTGCGTCCGCTGACCGCGCACCAGGTTGGATTGCCTACTGTGTTGAACGTCGAGCCTCTGCGCAGTAGCGTTAAGCTACCGGAGTTCGGATCGAGAATGCGTCCGGTAATCTGGCTGTCGTTAAAGCTCGTCGTGTAAATGTACTGGTTCGAAGGATCCTGTACGATGCAATTCACACCCGAGCCTGACCCGAAGGGTTCGCCTGCGATATGCTGCAGCGTGCCGTTAGTGGGATCAATCGTCCAGCCGGTGATCTGGCTGATCGGATTCACGATTCCGGTGGTCGGTCCCGCATTCACGACGAAGAGATATTTGCTCTTGCTGTCGACGACCAGCGAGACAGGATTGGATGCGGTGGCATCATTCTGCACTGCGCCATTCGTCAGCGCCTGCAATGAACCGTTCGTGCCCGCCGTGAAAGGCAGGATCTCACCGGAGCCACCATTGGCGGCGGCATCAAGAACATAAATGTACTTGCTGCCAGCAAGGGTCTGTCCCTGCGCTGTGCTGATAGCCGACATGCCCGTCGTCCCCATCACAAGAGGGGCATTCTGCGTGAGCGTCAGCTGGCCGTTGGTCGAGTTCAAAGCATAGGGGAAGACCGTCTGCACGTCGTGGTTTGTTGCGCTGCCCGCCTGCGCGGTGAAGAGAAAGCCCGATGTCGCGGTGAAGTCGATCGGGGAGCAGCCGATCGGAAAATACGTCAATTGCGTCCCGTTGGGGTTCTGAAACTGTTGGTTCGTGATAATCGACAGGCGCCCGGTATTGGGGTCGACGTTGAACGCGGTAATGTCGCCGGTCGGATAGAATTTGCCGTCGGAGCCCTGGCAGGGATAAGCCGCGCTATAGGTGGCCTGCGGAGTCACACCGTTGGCGCTGATCGGCGCGTAGCTATCCAGCACGAAAAGAAATTTCCCGGTTGAGTCAGGCAGGATGCGGATGGAGTTCACGCCCTGGCTGGTGTAACTTGCCTGGAAGGCCAATATACCGTTGCCGCCAATGCTGAAGAGCGAAATGTTGGCGCCCGTATACGTGATATTGCCGCTGCTGTCGACCTGCTGTGCCCCTTCATTCAGGACATAAAGATAGCGTCCTCCGGAGAGGACGAAGATGCGAAGGGGATTCGTACCCCCAGAGCCGAAGGGCGAGCCGGGAGCGTTCACAAGCGCGCCGGTCTCATTACTTTGCTTAAACGAGCTGATCTGGTTGTACTGCGTTCCAACAGCGAAAACGAATCCGACGGTAAAGTCATTCATGCACGATGTGGTTCCAAACATCAAAGCAAGGGAAACCACCGCAGCCAAAGATATCTGGCCAATTCTTTTAAACTTCATGCGCTTCCTTCATCCTGGCCGTGGAAGGCGCAGGCAGCTGGGTCGGGATTACTCCCGTTTGCATTGTAAAACAGGCAATCGAGAATCGGGAGCATGCACGCATATGAGACGGCTGCTTTACCAGCAGGTTAGCGGGAAAAGAGCGGAAAGCAGTCGACAAAAACGTGGTTAGCAAAGTCAGATCGGCGGAAAAGTTGCTACAGGCCCTTACGTAAGGGCCTGTAGCTTATCTTTATAAACTACCAGACACGGCAGCCGTTGTCCGGCATCATCGGCTGACCTTTATGGCAACCGAAGGCTTTACCGAATTCGTCGATATTCTGCACGACGCCGTTGACACGGAACATGCCGGGCGAGTGCGGATCGACCTTGGCCGAGACGCGCGAAGCCTGCTCCGTGCGGTTTTCACACCACACTTGGGCAAATGAGATGAAGAAACGCTGCTGTGCCGTGTAGCCGTCGATTTTCGTGTCGGGGCTCGCGTGCTCTGCGGCGAGCGTATTCATCAACGCCTGGAAGGCAATGTGAATGCCGCCATTGTCCGCCGTATTTTCACCCAGTGTCAGCTTTCCGTTCAGCTTCGCGCCGGGAACAGGCTCGAAGCTGCCATACTCGTTGACCTCACAATCGGTGCGGGCTTCAAACTCTTTCTTGTCCGTCGGCGTCCACCAGTCCTTCACATTGCCGTGGGCGTCGTACTTGCTGCCTTCGTCATCGAAGCCATGCGTCATTTCGTGGCCAATGACCACACCGATGGCCCCGAAGTTCACCGCCGGGTCTTTGGAGTTGTCGAAGAACGGCGGCTGCAGGATACCTGCCGGGAAGTTGATGTCATTCATGGCGGGGTCGTAATAAGCGTTCACGGTCGGCGGCGTCATGCCCCATTCCTTTTCGTCGACGGGCCTGCCAAGATGGCGAATCTCCCAATCCCATTCGAAGGCTGCGGAGCGGCGCAGATTGCCTACCAGGTCGTCCCGCTTTACCTCAAGCTTCGAGAAATCGCGCCAGTTTTCCGGATAGCCGATCTTCTGGCGGAAAGCTTCAAGCTTCACTTCCGCCTGCTTCTTGGTGTCCTCGCTCATCCAGGGCAACGCCTGGATGTCATCACCCAGCGCCTGTTTGAGCGCCGCGACCAGCTTCTCCATATTTTCCTTGGCCGAAGGCGGGAAGTTCTCCTTCACCCAGTCCTGACCCACTGCTTCGCCCAACGCGCGATCGGTAAGGGAGGTGCAGCGCTTCCAGCGGGCGGTCTGCTCAGCCTGGCCTTGCAGCGTCTTCTGGAAGAAGTTGAAGTTGGCGTCGGCAAAGTCACTGGAGAGCCAGGGCGCGAAGTTGTTGACCGCGTGGAAGCGGAGATAGCTTTTCAGGCTGTCCAGGCTTTGGTCAGCAATCACCTGGTTCATGGCTTTGAAGAATCCCGGCGTAGCCACGTTCAGCGAGGTGAATTGAGACGCACGCGCCTGACCGATGTAGGCCGTCCAGTCAAAATCGGGCGTAAGCGCGTTCAACTCGGTGACCTTCATGACGTGGTAGACGTTGTCCGGATTGCGCAATTCGACGCGAGGCAGAGATCCCTTGGCGAGGGCGGTTTCGATGTCCAGCACGCTCTTTGCCTCGACCGCGGCCTTCTCATCAGAATCGCCGAGAAGCTTGAAGATTTGCACGAGGTAGTCGTGATACTGCTCGCGAATCTTCGTCATGCGGGCATCGGTTTCAAGGTAGTAGTCCCGGTCGGGAAGCGAAAGTCCTCCCTGCGAGGTAACAGCAATCTGCTGGGTAGAGTCCTTCTGGTCCTGCTCGACGCCAAATCCCATGAATGCTCTCACACCCGCCTGAAAGTGCAAATGCCCTAAGAGCATACCAAGCTGCTTTTTATCGGTAATGCCGTCAATGTGCTCAAGTACCGGCTGCATAGGCTTAACGCCAAGCTGGTTGACTGCGTCCGTGTTCATGCAGGCGGCAAAGAAATCGCCATACTGGCGCTGCAAGGCCGTTTTTGGGGAATCAGCTGCTCTCTTCAGATCTGTATAGAGCAGATACCGGTTGCGCTCGCTCAGCTCGTTGAAGCGTCCCCAGCGCACCTGGTCGCCGGGAATCGGATTGGCCTTCCGCCAGTTACCGCAGGCGTACTGGAAGAAGTCTGTACAAGGATCGGCGGTCCTGTCCAGCGCGTTTAGATCGAAGCTGTGCAGAGCCTTAGGTTCTACAGGGGCGGCGCTGGAAGATTGATCTGCTGCCGCTATCGCCGGACGTGTTCCGGCGGAATTTTGCGCGATGGCCATGCCGGTGCACAACAAGAGCACCGAAACAATACGAACGGGTTGCATATATTTCCTCAAAACGGTGGAATCACTTCTCCGTGCACAATACGGGTGCTGATCCGGAGTAGTACAGCAACACTGGCTGTGATTGCTCAAAGCGTAACATGCAGGCCGCGTGTCACGCTGAGCAAACACATGGCGTTCGTTGCGTCACATCAAGGCAAAGGTCATCCACGACAGTAAGCGCGCGGGGCCCGTCGGCCAAAATCCCGGGCCCCGCACTGGGTCGGAGGTCTGGAAATCGTCTACTCGGGATTCACGGACGGTTTGAAGCTACCGCCGTGATATGAACCGGATAGATCTGCCACAGTTGTCCCTTGTTCGCAGGCACCATCCAATCGCCGTTTGAGGCGGCTGCCGGGGTCTGCTGCTGGATTACGACGTCCGGACCCTTTGGGTCTGCCGCCAGCACAAGCCCGCTGGCCTTGTTAACGATCATGTAGTAATCCCCCGTCGCCGTCAGGGGTGGCGATGTGCAGTTCGCAGGTATGTCGCCGCAGTTTCCTGCCGTTATGATGTCCCACTCCTGGCTGGCATTGGTTCCGGTAATCGCGGTCGCCGCAGCGGTCTGAATATTTCCCACCACGGGAGTGTCGGGCGTAGTGCCCCCACTCGCATCAAGCACATGGACCCCGTGTCTTTGTTCCATATTGATGATCTGAAAATAACCATCGCCCAGGTGGTCCATCGGAGTTGGATAGATGGCCTCGTTTACTTCGGGATCCCCTCCCTGAGAAAGGATCTGCCATTGTTGGCGAAGACCCGTAACCCCGGTATCAACGCCCGTACGCAGCGAAGCACTATGAGCCTGCGGCGACTGGAACAATGTCACGTCCGCCGTCTCCAAAATACGTCCGTTGCCGGCGTTCACAAGCTTGTAGGTGAGGGTGGGATCCACTTTGCCGCCAAGTGCGAGCATCGACGGTAACACTGCATTGTCAAGAGCGCTACCCGGGGTGGTCGACGCGTCGAAGAGCCCTAATGGAGCATCTACCCAATACTCGTAAACGCCCCTGACCCCGGTAATGGCTGATGCCTCGCAGGCCCAGCAGTCCATGCCCATGCCAAGGTTGTTTGGCGCGTTTTTCTGTACCTTGTTGAGGTCGATAAAGAATTGGCGTTCGTGTGCTCTTGACCCGTCATAGGGCGTTAGCTCGCTCCCATACCAATCATCAGTCGGACTCCCGCCAGGGGTATATTCCACACCATCCTCGGCGGTGAAGACGGGTATTTCAAGCCCGGTTGTTTCTGTACTCACATTCGCTTCTTCAACGTGCTGACCTACAGCTGGATTACAAGAAGGATCGCCGCCGGCTCCGCAATCGTTCCAGCTAAACTGCGCTTGCGTCAGAGGTCCGTGCCAGCCGGGATAGTAGCTCTGGCAGATGTTCTCAACGGGAATTTCATAGAATTGTGTCGCCGTGGTGAAAAACGTCTGGAGGTCGGGGCCGCCATCGATGTCGATGCAGCGGAGAGGCGGCGGTAAGGGAGGACCAAGATCAGGGTCAGCAGCGGCATCGACGATTGCCTGCATGGCTGCCTTCTGGATTGCCGCGAAGTTGGCAAAGCTGGCGTTCGGCGTACCGGCTGTATTCGGAGTAGCGTTCGTGCCGGCGGGTAAGAGGCCGCCGCTGCCGGTCGTGTTGAACATGCCGTCGTTGACTTCATTTCCTATGCCAACCATGTCCGGCATGGCGCCGTTCGCCCGAAACAGCTCGATCTCCTGTTTGACGTACTTGTACATCAGGCCTGGTGTTGGTGGAACGCCCGCTATCTCGGCGATCGTCTTGCCGGCCCAGAGTCCTGGCGTATCCGAAGTGTTGTAGCCGTCATAGAACAGACAGATAAAGACCGCCATGCCAAGTTCCTTCGCCCGTTTGGCCAAATCAACGGCTGACCAGTCTGTCTGGGCGTAGTTTCCGCTCCCGCCATCCGTCGTAACTGGAACAATCTGGTTCACCGCCGTTGCAGGGAACGTTGTCGAGGTACCTGCGGGCAGCGTGTAGTTGTTATACGGGCCATTCGACAGCGAGAAGCTGACGCTTCCGTGCACAACGGTAGTGCTGATCGAGGCCGGGCGGAGGCGAATTGCATTCATCCCGCCGTTCTTGAAGATCTGCAGCATGTCCTGCCCGGGCAGATAGGCATCATGCCACCAGGGAAGATTTTTGGGATTCTGGGCGACGCGGTCATACTCCTCTTTTACCGCTGTGCTCATATCGTTTCCCCGCCAATATGCCGGACGAAGCAGCCACTGCTGGCTTTGCCTGGGGGCGTCGAAGGACGATGACAAGATCAGTTTTGCGCCGGCGCTCGGACTCGATGCATCCAGCACACGTCTGGTGCCGATGTTTTTGATCGTGTTATAGCCATTCGTGGTGTAAGTGAGCGACCACTCTTGAGTAGGAACATCGATGCCGCACGCCTTCTGAACAATCGTAACTGCGGCCTCGAAAAACGCCGATTCGCCGTCCAGACACAGCCCGCTCGCAATGTTGCTGATCTTCCAGTTGCCATTCGTCAGCTTCGTCATCGCCCATCTTTGGCTCAGGCTGGAGAAGCTGCGCGCATTCTGGACAACAGAATCGTCTTTCGGCCTCGAATTGTCATTGAGGTCCACCTGCAAACCCGAGAGCTGATTGATGAGGTAATAAGTCTCGCCATTGATCGGGCTAGGATCGACTGGCTCCGGAGGTTGAGTGACGGGCACTTGCGCGAGCGCCAGCATGGCGCTGCTCACCGCTAGTGCAGCGAACATCGGGATTGATCCCTTCATATACCGTCTCCTTTTCAAAGAAGGCCTGCCTTTCTGGTCTCAGCCAGATTTGGGCCAGCGATTGCGTCCGCGCCATGCCGAATCGCGAGTGAACCTTGGGAGATGATCGCCGGTTGCCTTCGCGCTTCCGGGCAATCAGGCCCACTAATGTACTCGCTTACATCTCTGTACTCGCTTACATTTGCCTTTTGAATAAGCAGGCATGCGGGAAGCTTAGATATCGTTTATCTGGAGAAATATCTTTCGGGTCGCTCTTATATGCCGTGACACTTGGCACTGTCAAGCCACCGTCTGGAATCCGCAACATGTCGCGAGCCATCGATATTTTCTTCGGTCCAAAAGCTCCAGCGGGTGAGGACAGCAAGTGGATTCCGACAGATCCGGCTCGCAAATTCGAGCTGATGTTTCGTCTGTATGCGCCCACGAAGGCACTGTTCGACAAGACATGGGTGCTTCCGGACGTTGAAAAAGTCGCGGCATAGGAATGAACGCAGCGACCCATGAAACACGTCGGCGTCTCCCTTAGCTCTGTTGCTTCCGGAGACGTTCGATCAATTTGACTGGATGGACCGGCTTGGCAAGCAACTCGAACTCATATCCTTGTTCGTACCCCGTAAGTAAAATCTCTGAGATCCCGGCCTGTCCGGAAAAGAGCAGAACTCTGGTGTTGGGCAACATTTTGGTGACGTAAATGGCGAGTTCGACACCATTCAGCCGGGGCATTAATACATCCGTAAGAAGATAATCAGGCTGAAACTCTACAGCGATGTCCATTGCGGCCAACCCATCGTATGCAGTCATGGCATGGAAACCTGCGTGTTCAAGAATCTCGGCGCAAGTGTCGGCGATTAACTTCTCATCGTCGACGACAAGAACTCGGGGTCTGGCCGCCGTCCGGTTTTCCGTTGCTTCGGGGTCGCGGGATAGATCCGCTGTCAGATTTGGCACTAAATCGTCGCCCAAGTATATGGAGCTCAATCCGATTTCCAACATGCTTCCCTTCATAGCTCGGAAATTGTCTCCGGAGTTTTCATCAGTCCCGGTCTTTTCGGAGCCGCGAACGGAATGAAAATCGTAACCCTTGTTCCGCTCTTTCCAGGCTCTGTATTGCTGGAGACTGCAATCTGGCCGCCGCGGGCTTCTACCAGCTGTTTCGTCACCCACAGACCTATACCAGTGCCGAGATTGCCCTTTGTCGTAAAGAATGCCTCAAAGATCCTTTGGAGGTTTTCCGGGCTGATCCCGATGCCGTCGTCACCAATAATCGCCTGAAGGCCATCGCCATGCAGCGCCGTTGTTTTGCGGAGAGAGATGTACAATTTTCCGCCTTCCTTCATAGCGTCGATGGCATTGGCGATGAGGTTCGAAAAAACTTGAAGCATCTCCCCCCGGCTAACGGAAATTTTACGTAGATCGTTGAAGCTTGATTCGACCGAAATTCCACTGGCAAGAAGTTTCGACCGATATACCGTCAGAACGTTTTCGATCAGGTCATGCAGATAGAGTTCAGCTGGAGAGCCAGTGTCGCGGTAATAGCCCAGAGTCTGGCGGGCGATGTGCGAGACGCGTTCGAGTTCACCTTCGGCGGTGAGCAGATAGTCCTGCGCTTTTGGGTTCGCCGAGCAGTTCTGGCGCGCGAGATAGATCAGATTTATTAAGGATTCGAGAGGATTGTTAACTTCATGAGCAATCGCGGCTGCCATACGTCCCGTTGCGGCCAGTTTTTCGGATTGAATCACCAACTTCTCAACGCGCTTGCGTTCGGAGATATCGCGCGCAATCTTGGATGCTCCGATCACCCGGCCTTCATTGTTCCGAATAGGCGAGATTGTTACCGAAACCTCAACGAACTCTCCGTTTTTACGAGCTCGCGTGGTTTCGTAGTGATCGATCCGTTCCCCGGCTCTTAGCTTTCTGAGAATTTCATCTTCTTCGTAGTGCAGTTCTTCAGGAATGAGCCGCAGCATGGACTGGCCGACCATCTCCTCGGATGTGTAGCCGAACATGCGGTACGCACCTTGATTCCAGGTCTTTATAATTCCGTTCAGGTCTTTGCTGATGATGGCATCGTCAGCGGAATCAACGATGGCGGCGAGGCGAGAGCGGCTGTCATCGAATCGTTGTTGTTCGCTGATATCCCGGGCGATCTTGGAGGCTCCGATAACCTGGCCTGTGCCGTTTCTCACGGGAAAAATGGTGACGGAGATCGGAAACTTCTCGCCGCTTTTCCTGACCCTTACGGTCTCATAGTGGTCGATTCGTTCTCCGGCCCTGATCTTTGCAAGGATTTCAAACTCCTCGAAATGTAGTTCCTCTGGGACGAGCCGCAGGATGGACTGTCCTACAATTTCGTCCGCTGTATAGCCGAAGACTCGTTGGGCTGACGTATTCCAGCTGGTAATAATTCCTTCCAGATTCTTGCTGATGATGACGTCGTCGGAAGATTCAATGATGGCAGCAAGGAGATACTGTGAATCATCTCCGAGGGGTGGGGACTTGTCCGTTACCTCTTGCTTTGAGTTGTCTGTTCTTTGGTCCAATATGGAATAGCTCCGAAATCGATCTATCTGGGGACGCATCTGAGTGTACAACTCACCACAGAATGGGATGCTATTTCAGGGGCTATAGGTTTTCAGTTTAGCTGCGAAGTCCGAGGAAATGCCCATCACTTGATGAGAAATGGCTCATGCGCTCATCGAGAAGCGTGGCTGGTCCTCATAAGCGTGCAACTGGCCTTGGCCAGACCATGTGCCCGGAGGGAATCGCTAGAAGATCTTCAGATGAATCGTCAGATACTTCTTCGGATCCTTGCGTATAGCTGTCACAAGCTGATTTGCATTCTGAATCATCTCATCGGTGTGGTTGTAAAGATCCTTATTGCGCATCAACTGTCCAATAGTTCCTTCGCCACTGTCCACGCGATTCAGAATCGAATCGAGTTTTGTGACCGTGTCGTTCAGCTTCTCGGCAAATTTCGGATCTTTGGCCAGAATGCCGATGCTGCCCTTGCCGGCATTGATGTCTCTCAAGAGCTCGTTCAGGCTCGTAGTGGATTCGCGCAGGTTGTTATAAAGAGTTGGGTCTTTGATCAACTTGCCGATCGTCCCCTGCCCGCCATTGATTTGTGTGGTGATGTCCTGCAGCTGGCCGACGGCGGCATTCGCGCGGTTGTAGAGCGTGTCGTCGGCAATCAGCTTACCGATGGAGCCTTTACCATTGGCAATCTGGTCGGCAAGCCCCTGAATCTCATTCAGGGTGGCAATGGCCCGGTTGTACAGGCTGGGATCATTGATGAGCTGACCGATCGAGCCTTTGCCGCTATTTAAAGCGTCTACGAGGTTATCGACCTTTGCCAGAATGGTGTTCAGCTGCTCAATGGTTCCCTGGCTGGATTTGATGACGTCGCTCAGGTTTGGCGACTCAGTCGTCTGCAGTTCTGCGCCATTTTGAACAGGGCCGCCCGTCGCAAATTTGCTGTTGATGTTGACTACCGTGTCACCGAGGACGCCGATGGTCTCAAGGCTTGTCTTTGAATCCGTATGCACCGCCTGCGCATATTTCTTGCCGATGCGCATCGTGATCTCGACGGGTGTGAGCTTCCGCTCAGGTACGATGCGGACGGTTTTTACGGTGCCGATGGTGACGCCCTCCAGATTGACAGGTGCGCCAACCTTCAGGCCGGCCGAATTCTCAAAATAGGAGATGAGGGTAATCTTTCCAGCCAGGAAGCCGCCCGTGTTGCCCGACATCAGGAATACGAGAGCCGTGAGCGCGGACAGCGCAACCAGCACCAAAACGCCGACTTTAAGTTGAGACCACTGGACTTCCTGCTGGCTCGGCACAGACCCCCTCGTTTAACTCCCAAAATCACGAGCAATTTCACTGCGATTTGAGGATATCAAACGCAGGAATGAATATTACGGCGCTCACTTGGATGACTGGCGGCCTGAAGCCGTTGCAAAACGATACAGCCTGAATTTTATTGGCTATTTTCAAGATGGACCGTAGCCATTGCCAGGGTTGTGCCATGGGTGAGCGAAAGTGAGACATGAGCTACGCCGAGCCGTCCGGCAAACTCCAGCGCCCGGCCCGTCAAATGCAGTGTAGGACGATGGCCGGGCAGCCGCCTGACTTCCAGCTCTTTCCACGTAATCCCGTACTGGATGCCCGTGCCAAGCGCCTTGGCGCCGGCCTCTTTCGCCGCAAAGCGTGCGGCAAAGCTCTCGGCAAAGTTTTTCCTGCGCTGGCAATAGGCGATCTCCTCGTGAGTAAAAATCTTCTGCAAAAAGCGGTCGCCATACCGGGCAATGGAGTTGGCGATACGCTCAATTTCCACAATGTCGATGCCAGTCCCTACGAGCATGAGCGGATTTTTCCTGAAAGCACAGTAGCACAGCTTCCCCCTACAGGTTACCGAAACGTACCAAAGATTGGGGAAGTAACGGTGAAGATTCGGCTCCCCCGATCCGATCATGTAGATGTGCTGCATACTGAAGATCTCGTAGAGTGGGACCTCCGGCTGACCGCGACCTGCGCCGAAGAGCCGCAGCGCGTGATGCGCTTTTTGACCGGGGCGGTCCTGAGCTGCGGTGGATGGGTGCTCTCCCGCAGCATGCCCGGTTCCGATACCGTGGAAATGAGCTTTGAGTTTGCCCGCGCCGTAAGCCTGGAAGTGTATAGCGTATTGATTGCCGCCGGTCTGGAGCTAAGCCGTGACGCGCACGTAAGCATGACCGAACTATGCCAATGCACCAGGAATCTGATGGTCACCAAAGCATTCGATGTAGCTCGCGTTCGTCTGCTCGTCCTCACCGCGCCGCTGAACGGCAAGGGGCACAAAGACAATTCGCAGGGCGCCGAGCTGGCGTAGTCTCCTGCGTCATTGATTTTTATAGAAAGCTGTCTCCGGAGTTTATATGTAAATTTGTCATCCTGAGCCGACCGCAGCGGAGTCGAAGGACCTGCTGTTCTTGTGGCAAGAAAAAGCTCAGCCCGCCTCCACCAACCCATACCGCCGCTGCCAGACCTCCCGCAACTGTGTGCGAATAAGCTTCTTCTCGGCTTCCGTGCTCTCTGTATCCGAATTCCGCACAAATCGTGCAGACTCCTCCTTGGCCAGCTCCAGCAGCGCGCGGTCGCGCACAAGGTTCGCCACGCGAAAATCCGGCAGCCCAGCCTGCCGTGTGCCGAAAAACTCTCCCGGCCCGCGCAGTTGCAGATCCAGTTCCGCCAGCTCAAATCCATCCTGCGTACGCACCATGGCGGCCAGACGCTCTTCCGCCTGTGATGACACTCTTCCGCCCGTCATCAGAATGCAGTAAGACTTCGCCGCTCCACGCCCCACGCGTCCGCGAAGCTGATGAAGCTGCGCCAGCCCGAACCGCTCCGCATGTTCGATCACCATCACGGTCGCATTCGGCACATCGACGCCGACCTCGATCACCGTAGTCGAAATCAGCACATCGATATCACCCCGCTGAAAGCGCCGCATCACAATTTCCTTCTCATCTGAATCAAGCCGCCCATGCAGCAGTCCCAGCCGCAACCCGGAGAGGTTTCCCGTCCGCAGTGCCTCATACATCTCCGTAGCAGCCTTGAGCGTGGGCTTCTCGAAAAGCGATGGCGGCTTCTTCTTCGCAGTCTTTTTCGTTTGCTTGGGTTCTTCCTCAGGCTCCGGCGGAGCGAAATCCAGCTCCGGCTGATCGTCTTTCGCGCCTTCAATGACGGGATAAACGACATACGCCTGGTGTCCACGCCCCACCTGCTCGCGCACAAACTTCCACACCTCATCCGCTCGCTCGTCAGAAATCTGGCGCGTAACAATCGGCGTGCGCCCGGGCGGCAGCTCATCGAGCACGCTCAAATCCAGATCGCCATAGAGGGAAAGCGCCAGCGTGCGCGGAATCGGAGTCGCCGTCATCACCAGCACATCTGGTTCCGCATCGTTCGGCTTCTTCATCAGCCGGAAGCGCTGCAGCACGCCAAAGCGATGCTGCTCGTCTACAACAATCAGCCCCAGCCTGTCGAATTCCACTTTTTCTTCGATCAGCGCATGCGTGCCGATCACCACATCCGCCTCGCCCTGAAAAATCCGGCTGCGATTCAACTTCTTGACGCTCTCATCGAGCGATCCGGTAAGTAGCACGATCCTGTATGGCTTTGACGAGCGCTCCAGCAGCTTCCGCGCCGCCAGATAATGCTGTGTAGCCAGAATCTCCGT
>Ga0206835_1220_pt1 | contig 13715 bp, 11 predicted proteins | sample Alteio_BWOrgCont_31_FD_152853 | JGI IMG/M metagenome (GOLD analysis project Ga0206835, IMG submission 152853) | Enriched cells from forest soil in Barre Woods Harvard Forest LTER site, Petersham, Massachusetts, United States -... | ecosystem: Environmental > Terrestrial > Soil > Temperate forest >...
TAAACGTGTATTAAGTGCTGTTTCTATTGATGGGCGTGTTAAACTACTGATTCCGACCCGAGAAGGGGATGTGCAAGAGCCCGCTTGGTCGCCTACTTTAATGTAAAGATAAAGGAGTATTTGATGAAATTGAACATAGGGTTAAAATTATTGGCATTAGCACTTGCATCTGTGTTAGTGGTCGGTTGTAGCAAACCTAAAGAAGGTAATGAAGTAAATGTTGAAGTTGAAGATGAAGCAACCACAAGCGGTGCGGGTTCTTATTCTTCTTTTACCGGTAGTGCTTTAACCGCAGAAGAAGCAGAAACTTTACGTCAACAACGCGTATTTTACTTTGGATATGATTCCAGCAGCTTATCCGCTGAAGATATTCGTGCGATTGAAGCCCATGCTTATTATTTAGTGCATCATCCAAATGCACGTGTACGCGTAGAAGGTCATACCGACTCACGTGGTAGCCGCGAATATAATATTGCATTAGGTGAACGTCGTGCCCAAGCAGTATCGCGTATATTGTTTTTAGCTGGAGTCGAAAATCATCAGGTCGCTGTAGTAAGTTATGGATCTGAAAAACCTGCTGTACAGGGTATGAATGAAGATGCTTGGCGTTACAATCGTCGTGCTGAAATAATTTACGAGGCTGAATAAACATGCTCAATGTGCGCAATTTTGTTCTGCTTGCGGGTCTAATGATTGTTGCAACAGCGCAAGCTGAAACGATGCAATCGCAATTAGATGCCTTAACGCAAGTAGAAGAATTGCGCACAGAAATGCAAAGTTTACGTGGTGAATTAGAAGTCACAAAACATGAGCTCGATCAACTGAAGCAACAACAGCGAGATTATTACGATGATCTCAATCAACGTATAACAGAGTTGAGTAAAAATAGCGCTGTTCCAGTTAAATCTGCTGCAATTTCAACAACACCTACTGCAATTCCAACAACACCTGCGCCTGGTGCATATTCAGGCCCAAGTGGTTCCCCAGAATTAGCAACCCATATTGCCCCCGCAGCTATTATTGATACTACAACTGCGGAAGCTGCAGTTAAAAATGCGGATGGCGATTTAGCCGCATATCAAATTGCGTATGGATTTTTACAAAGTAAAAAATATCCTGAAGCGATTGCCGCATTTAATACTTATTTAAGCGAGTATCCGAAGGGTGAATATGTCGCTAATGTTGAATATTGGTTGGGTGAAGTGTATTTAATTCAACATCAATATTCACAAGCTGAAAAAGCGTTTTCAAAGGTGGTGACCGAATATCCTAGTCATCAAAAAGCAGCTGACGCTTTATTAAAACTAGGTTATGTTTATGAGGCTTTAGGCAATAAGCAAAAGGCCTTAGAGACTTTCACACAAGTGCAGCAAAAATATCCTAATACTACGGTTGCACAACTAGCGCAAACCAAAGCCTCACAAATAAAGTAGTATCCATATTTCATGTTACGCATTAGCGAAATTTTTTATTCATTACAAGGTGAAACCAATACGGTAGGTTTGCCCACAGTATTTGTGCGTCTCACCGGTTGTCCACTTCGCTGTCAATATTGCGACACCGCCTATGCTTTTTCGGGTGGAATTAAAATGTCACAAGCAGAAGTGCTAGAAAAAATTTCAAAATATAAAGCCCATTATGTCACGGTAACGGGTGGTGAGCCATTGGCCCAAAAAGAATGCATTCCTTTACTCACTGCATTATGCGATCAAGATTATCGTGTTTCATTAGAAACAAGTGGTGCACTCGATGTGAGTCAAGTAGACGCACGAGTCGTTAAAATTCTAGATTTAAAAACACCTGGCTCACAAGAGGTAGACAAAAATTTATATGAAAATATAAAATATTTAAATCCACATGATCAGATTAAATTTGTGATTTGTAATCGCGATGATTATGATTGGTCAAAAGAAAAAATCACAGAGTATCAATTAGCCCAAAAATTTGAAATTTTATTTTCCCCAAGTCATGAAGAGCTACCTGTAAAAGATCTGGCCCAATGGATTTTAGAAGATAATCTGCCTGTGCGTTTACAAATACAATTACATAAATATATTTGGGGCAATGAACAGGGCCGGTAGTTATATTTTTATTTTTTTATTGGAATTGACAGACATTATTTCATGGTATAAAAATTCTAATGAATTTTGTACAGCACTTAAGTTTTCAAATGGATAAGGCGCATCTTCACGTGGCAATAGAGTAGCCGTACCCGCAATATAATTATACACACATTGCTGTAAACTATTTTTTCTTTCTTTGTGATAGCAATAACCACCTTCAACTAGACTAATAACGTTTGGTGAAATGGATGCAATATATTGACCTATTTTGCCAAAGTCATGTGGAGATAAATTACCTCCAAAATTTTCTTCTTGCGCCGCATCAAAACCTGCGCTGACTAAAACGACATCGGGTGTAAAATGAGCTTGTTTGAATTGATTCACACTGTCTTGAATTTTATTTAATACATTTCCCCCGGTATATTCTGCAGTAGATTTTATGGGATGCAAGTGAATTTTATCACAATAAGGTTTATTTTTTGCTTCTTTAAGTCGTTCTGCCATATACTTTTTATCCATATATGAACCCTCACCCACACCAAACACATCCACCATGCGATATTTATTTTGAAGTTCTTGTGGCAGCTTGGCTAGATGTTCGTAAGTACCATTCCCATGATGAGCATCAATATCAATGATCATTACCTTTTTGCCGGCACGCATTAATTTTTCTGCAACATGAATGACAGAGTTGGCATAACAAAAACCCTCGGGATGATCCGGATGCGCGTGATGGGAGGGTGGGCGAATTGCGCAAAATATTTTCTCACTTTTATTATTTTTAATGTTATTTAATGTGCGTTCTGCAGCATCATCAGCAGTGCTAAGCGCTGCTTCCACTGCCAAACGGGTATTATGGGTGATGGGCACATCATCCGCACATAAATTTACAAATTCAGGGAAATTTTTGCTTACAGTATTTAGATTTTTATTTTTTCCTGATAACAATTCAGTCATATTCTGACGACATTGACTGGTATAATGAGGCCAACTTGCAAGTGTGACAGTTGATGTTACAGGATGTTTCTTAACCATTTGCATCGTTTCAAGTGTATTTTTTATTGCAGCTAAGCGATGATGACTTTCCGGGTGCTTATTTGAAAGATGATGATTGTCGATACAAGCATCGGGTGCATAATATGATATTTGTTTTTGTTGCAGATCGATGGCTTTTTGTATTTCTTTTTGAAATTTAATGGTGAGGTTTTTTTCTTTTTGATCTTGTTGTTCTTCGTAAAGTTTTGCTGTTTGGCCCACGATCATCGATAAATAAAATAACTGAGTAGCGTCATTAGACACTTGTAGCATTATTAACTCAAATAATGAGTGTGCTAGATTATAAGCAAGCGCAGTAGAGCTGAGGTCACTTCTTGAACGCAATAATGCATAGTCTTCTTTGACAAGTTTTTGCTGTTTTGAAATCTCTTCATCATTAAATAAACTATGCTTGCCCATCTTAATAAACCTTTAATAATCTATTAACCTAAATCATATGTTAATGATATAAGAAATAAAAAATATAGGCAAGCTATAATTATAACTATCTGTTGATGGAGAAGGGCGTTTGATCTTTGGTAAACCCGCCTATAGTCGACGGGGATTTTATTACGTGATCAATTTCTTTTAAGAGGGTGAGCAATGCTTTCATTTGATCAAGCGGCCACGCATTAGGGCCATCACTTAAAGCTTTGCTGGGATCTGGATGGGTTTCCATAAATATACCGGCAATGCCGACCGCTACTGCAGCACGCGCTAACACAGGAATAAACTCACGTTGACCACCCGAAGAAGTACCTTGGCCGCCAGGCAATTGTACAGAATGTGTAGCATCAAACACTACAGGACATTCAGTTTCGCGCATGATGGCAAGCGATCGCATATCTGAAACCAAATTATTATAACCAAAACAAGCGCCGCGTTCGCATACCATAATTTGATGATTGCCTGTGGCTTTAGCTTTTTTTGCGACTTGTAACATATCATGGGGTGCTAAAAATTGGCCTTTTTTAATATTAACCGGCAAGCCTTGATTGGCGACATTTTGAATAAAATTGGTTTGTCTACATAAGAATGCTGGTGTTTGTAACACATCCACAACACTGGCCACTTCTTTAAGAGGTGTGTCTTCATGAACATCCGTTAATATTGGCACACCAATTTCTTCTTTTACTTTTTCTAAAATCATTAATCCTTGCTCAAACCCAGGACCGCGGTAACTTTCATGGGAAGAACGATTGGCTTTATCAAATGATGATTTATAAATAAATGGAATATCGAGTGCATCGGTAATTTCTTTGAGTGCACCTGCTGTGTCAATGGCTAATTGTTTACTTTCAATCACACAGGGACCTGCAATTAAAAATAAAGGATGCTCGTTTCCAACTTCAAAATTACAAAGTTTCATGTTTTACGCCTTCAGCGGATTTGCTGTGTTGATATGTTAATGCCGCTTGTACAAAACTATTAAATAAAGGATGTCCATCACGAGGAGTGGACGTAAATTCGGGATGGAATTGGCAAGCCACAAACCAAGGGTGTGTGGGCAATTCTATCATTTCTACTAAATGTCCATCACTGGAATAAGCACTCACGATTAAACCCACATTTTCTAATCGTGGTAATAATTTTGCATTCACTTCATAACGGTGGCGGTGGCGCTCAGTAATTAAAGTTTTACCATAAATTTTTGTTGCTAACGTATTAGGCACTAATTCTGCAGTTTGTTTACCTAAACGCATAGTGCCACCTAGATCATCTTGTGCTTGATGACGCTGACCTTGCTCATCTGTCCATTCATTTACTAAAGCAATGACGGGTGATGATGTTTTTGCATTAAATTCAGTGCTGTCTGCATCTTTCATATTGGCTTGATTGCGCGCAAATTCAATGACCGCCACTTGCAAACCTAAACAAATACCTAAAAATGGAATACGTTTTTCGCGCGCATATTCAACAGCCATCACTTTACCCAAAATACCACGATGACCAAATCCGCCGGGCACTAAAATCGCATCGAGATTTTTTAATAAATCTACGCCTTGTTTTTCAACTTGTTCAGAATCAATATAAATAATACTTACGCGTGCTTTGGCTGGAATACCGGCATTGAGGAGCGCTTCGTTAATCGATTTATATGCATCAGGCAGTGCGACATATTTTCCTACAATGCCAATTTTAATTTGCGCAGTAGGTTCAGTTAAACCTTTCACCACATGTAACCACTCTTGTAAATTCGCTGCAGGTGCATTAATTTTAAATTTATCGACTACAAGTTCATCTAATTTTTGTGCATGTAAAACTAAGGGAATACGATAAATCGTATCGACATCGTAGGATGAAATAACAGCGCGCGCTTCAACATTAGTAAACAAAGCAATTTTTTGTCTCGCACTATCTGGCAAAGGTTGATTGGATCGACAAATAACGATATCCGGTTGAATCCCGATTGAGCGTAATTCTTTTACTGAATGTTGAGTGGGTTTAGTTTTAATTTCACCGGCAGTCTCGATAAAGGGCACTAAGGTTAAATGCATATACAAGACATTATCGCGGCCACATTCTAAGCCCATTTGTCTGATGGCTTCTAAAAAGGGTAGGGATTCAATATCGCCCACTGTACCGCCAATTTCAATTAAGGCAATATCAGCATCTTGAGCGCCGAGTTTAATCCGACGTTTAATTTCATCCGTAATATGAGGAATGACTTGAATAGTGCCACCTAAGAAATCACCACGCCGCTCGCGTCGCAAAATTTCTTGATACACTTGACCGGTAGTAAAATTATTATGTTTAGTGACCCGAGTACGCACAAAGCGCTCATAATAGCCCAAATCCAAATCCGTCTCAGCGCCATCTTCAGTCACATAGACTTCACCATGTTGCAAAGGATTCATAGTGCCGGGGTCAACATTAATATAAGGGTCTAATTTAAGTAATTTAACCTTAAGTCCACGCGCCTCTAAAATGGCTCCCAGCGAAGAAGATACTATTCCCTTGCCTAAAGAAGACACCACGCCGCCTGTGACGAATATATATTGGGTCATAACCCGATCCTTAAAGATGTAAAGTATATCAAGCAGCACTACCTTTGCAAAGGGGCAGCGGTAGTAAGGCTTGCAACTAACTTGCATATTTTTTTGAGCGATATATGTTTACCTGCTAACAGTAACCGGTTATTATGTTAACTCATTTTATGAAAAGAGGTTAACATGGCTAAAATATTAAATGCGTTAGCAGCAAAAAATAAGCTCACCTTATTACAATCACTTTTACCCTCATTGACAATTAATACAGACTTTACTATTGAAGATATTCTCGATGCCATGCGGGTGAGTAAATCTCCTGATACCAGAGAATGGTTATTTTCCTATTTAAGCGAAAACCTAATCAATTTAGAAAATACAAATTTATTTTGGGCTTTATCATATGCGAATACACACCCTGAGCTATTCGAAGCCGTATTAAAAAACAACAGAAATTTACTTCAAAGAAATAATAATAATGAAACCATTTTCACATTATGTAGGCACAATGTTGCAACAAGCCGCATTCTAACAGCACATATTCGTGAACTCGTCAGACAAAAGAAAATAGCGGGTGTAATCATCACTCATATACCCGTTGAACAAATGCAGCAATTATCCTTTATTTTGGAACATTGCTCCGAAATCCATTTTTTAACATTGGAAGTCAGCCAAGATATTGGTGATGATCCTTTATACCGTGCGGGTATCAATGATTTCCTCAGTCAATATGATGGTATACAGTATCAAAATATATTAGAAGCTCCTATTTCTATCTATATTAATAAACTGGAGTTTAGGTACCGTATGACAGAATTTATTCAACCGGGACTTGCTACCTCTCAAGATGAAACATACATTCAACACCGTACGTTTATCCGCGGAAGAGCAGAACGTGAAGCAGCAGTGCGCCTTGCAGAACAACAAGAAAGAGAAAGAGTGCAAGCAGAACGCGATGCGCTGCGAGTAGAAGCAGCAAGAATACAAGAAGAAAAAATCCGTGCACAGGCCGTGCAAGATATACAAAATGACCTGCCTACTCATTGCAATACATTGCTTGAGATCCTTACAGAAGTCACAGATATCATGAATGCCCGTGATGTGACAAAAAAAAGAGTAGATAATGCCGACTCAGTCATTTCATTACTCACGTTTATGACCACTTATATTTTTGCAATCATTGGCGCAGTCAATGCAGATAGTGAAGTGGAGGAAGGTTATCCAAATGTCAACAATATGGCGATTGCTTTGCTAGTCTTTTATGCAGAGTTTTTTATTAAAGGCATAGTGGATGGCTTGTATACACCATTACAATTTAAGGATTTGTCTCAAGAAACACAAGTTAAAATAACAGACTTAATGACTGCGCTCGAGCCATCAGGTTTACAAGTTGAGATTGAACCTAACTGCGATGTAAACGAATTGCTGGATGTGCTCACGATTGCAATGTCCAATGCCGCACAAAGAGTGAATGCTGCGGTGTCAAGACAAATGCATGGCGCACCTTCGCAAATTCAGCAAGAGAATGTTCCCCAGCGCATCAACTACAATTGGTCTCATCTGGGAGTAGCGCAAGATCGAAAGCTTACCGAGATTTGGGGTTTCGTTCTGGTTGTGCAATTTATCCTGAGCGCTATTGCGTATAAGGGAAGACCATACTTACTGCCAAACATACTTGCTAGTTTCTTGATTACTTTAGGGGCACATCCAGGACACCAATTTGGATATGTGATTCAAGATTCTGCACAAAAGTTGACCCTACGTTCTAAAGATGCTTGCACAAATACAGTGCAAGGCATGACGCATATGCTACAAAATTGCTTCGGCTCTAATCGGAATCAAGGCAGTGAAATGCGGTCAATGACACAATCGTTGTTGTTGCACCCTAATAATCATCAGCAACAATCTCGCATGGAAGAAGGTCTTAACAATACCTTTTAATCAGCTATCAGAGAAAAATCAGTTGCTGTATGCCCCTACATCTCTATAAAATAAAACTCTTTTCACCCTAAGGAAGTATTATGCTCAAAATTGAACACATTCATGCCCAGGAAATCCTGGATTCTCGCGGCAATCCTACTATTGCGGCCCAAATGATGATTAATGGTCAAACAGGTTATGCGGCTGTACCTTCTGGCGCCTCTGTAGGCTCTCGTGAAGCTTTAGAATTGCGAGATGGCGATAAACATCGCTATATGGGCAAAGGTGTATTAACAGCGGTTTCTCATGTTAATGAAGAGATTGCAAAAGCCATAGTCGGTAAAGACTTTGCTGACCAGCAGGCCTTGGATAAAGCTTTAATTAACCTAGATGGTACAGAAAATAAAAGTCGTTTAGGGGCCAATGCTTTATTGGCGGTATCTATGGCGTTTGCAGTGGCTAAAGCAAATGCAGAGCAAGTGCCTTTATTTACCAGTATTCGTAAGCAAAATCAGTATCAATTACCCACACCCATGATGAATATTATTAACGGTGGCGCACATGCGGATAATAATGTGGATGTCCAAGAGTTTATGATTATGCCCATCGGTGCGCCTAATTTTCATGAAGCCTTGCGTTACGGCGCTGAAATATTTCATGTTTTAAAAAGTGTTTTAAAAAAACAAGGTTTAAATACCTCCGTCGGTGATGAAGGGGGTTTTGCGCCTAATTTACCCGCAAATGTGGCGGCTATTGAAGTCATTTTATCTGCGATTGAACAAGCAGGTTTTAAACCTGGTAAAGATATTGCTTTAGCACTTGATGTCGCAAGTTCTGAATTTTATCGTGATGGCTTTTATCATTTAGAATCTGAAAATAAAAAATTAGATGCGCAAGGTCTCACGGATTTATTAGCGCTGTGGGTAAAAGATTATCCGATCATCAGTATTGAAGATGGCATGGCTGAACAAGATTGGGCGGGTTGGAAATTATTAACCGAAACCTTAGGTCAAAAAGTACAACTCGTTGGCGATGATTTGTTTGTGACTAATAGTAAAATTTTACAACAAGGCATCGATCAGCATATTGCCAATGCGATATTAATTAAACTTAATCAAATTGGTACGGTCAGTGAAACTTTAGATGCCATTGATTTAGCCATGCGCGCAGGTTATAAAAATGTTATTTCGCATCGCTCCGGTGAAACTGAAGATACCTTTATTGCCGATCTTGCTGTAGCCACCAATGCCGGTCAAATTAAAACCGGATCGTTATGCCGAAGCGATCGGGTCGCAAAATATAATCGTTTGCTGCAGATTGAAGCATTAATTACTCATCGCACAACTCATGTCCTCTAAATAGGCACCATTACTTTTACCATTACTGCCTGCATCTAATAAACAACCCGATGCAGGTAGAGTGAGGTTAGTAGGGGATACCCAAATATCAGCGCCTAGAACATCTGGATTAGTGTAAGCAACAGGAACAAGGTGCATTGCAGACATGTTCACTTCCATGCCTGATGCTGTGCAATTAATAATGTCTGCATTATTACTGCAAGCAACACCCATCAAATTGCCAGCTGCACCTGAAATAAATTGTTCTTGTGTCCAAGTGTTACCACTGTCTAAACTTTTTAAAATAAAGGGGACGCCAACATTTGATTGACCAACTGCAATGCAAACCGAATTGGTATCACTTGGTGTGCAAGAAACGCTGTATAAGTTTCCTTCAAGATTAGAAGGTGAAATGCTTGCAGCTGACCAGTTATGAAGTGTAGATTCTGTTAAATTTGAATTAACATAAATGACAGGTGTAGTCATTTCATCTTGTGAAATACCAACGGTAACACAAAGATTATCATCATTAGCCTTTGTACAGCTTGCACCATAAAAAACATCATCTGCTGTGCCAAAGTTTCCGCTGTAGATCTCATTACTTGTCGCCCAATAGTTTGTGCTGCTAGTGATAAATCCACCTTTTGCATTTGCACCCACGGCAACACAACTATCTTCTACACAATCACTATTCATAAACCATGCACCGCTAAATTCATCGAGTGCAATAGCACTATTTGCAAATGCAATAAAACCTAAAGTGATTTCAGCACCATAATCAATACCTGTTGCAAAACATTGATTACCACAAGTAGCGCTTAATAGCGTGCTGTATTTTGAATTATAAGGATCGCCTGTAGTCCAAGTGTTACCCCCATCTGTTGTGGTTAATGTGACTGCGCCGTTTCCATCAAGCTCTCCTGCGATGAAACAATGAGCATTTGCACCATCACCTTCACAAGCAACACTACTTAAGCTACCTGCACTTGGTAAACCTACGTTACTGAGATCAGGTATAGTCCATGTAACGCCGCCATCTTGACTCATATAAATTAAAGTTTCAGAATTTCCAGAAGAAGTATCTTGACCCACTGCAAAACAAACAGAAGTAGCCTGTTGTCCACTGCATGTTCCCGCAATAAATTTACCACTGGTAATAGAGGGCAGGGTAGGTGAGGTCCAACTCCCTTGCGTATCATTTACTGCTAACAGCGGTGTAATGATATGAGTATTATCATCTGAAACAATGACTTGTTGTCCTGTTAATAAAGTAATAGAAGATACGGGTGTTGAATCAGCTTGCGTCAGCGCAGTGACGCCAATTAATACTAGGCCGCCAAGTAAAAGTGTTTGTTTTAACATGATTATTCTCCCTAATAATTAAAAGCATCACCCCATGAGGATTTACGTGCTTTTTTATATGCATCTTTATCTTTTGCACTGAATTTCTGAGTTTCAATGCGGCCTACGGTACACAGCGATAATTGCAGCCAGCCTTTATGAATATCGGGTTTGGCAATAATGCGCGCTTGCGGTGTATTTAAAGCTTCATGTGAGACAATCAAATACGAAAATTTCTCGTCTTCATAGCCAAGTTCACCTTCTTTTAATTGTCGATGAAGTTTACTGCGTTCTACTCGCGCAGGAAAATGACACCAATCATTTCCATGCATAGGACATGCCAGGGCATGCGGGCAGGGTGCAACAATATGAGCTCCAAGACTTAATAAATGACTACGCATGTTGATAATGCGCGCGTAACCTTGTGGGGTGCCAGGTTCAATCAATACTAAGATTTTTTTTGCCGCTTGAAAGGCTTGTGTCACTACTATTTCCGGATCAGGTATTTCATTTAAACTATATGACATTAATACTAAATCATGGGGAATTAATTCACAGGGCAGATGTGCTTGTTGCCAAGTGACTTCTTTATCAATTAGTTTTTTACCAAGCTTAATAAATTCAGGATCAGTTTCAAGTAAAGTCGCTTGTTTTAAGGAGGGGAAAATGCTTTGCGCAGCTAATAAACCAGTCCCTGGCCCTGCGCCTAAATCTAATAAAGATTCAATCTCGGTAATCGGTATGGTTTTTAACACTTGCGTAATCGCAGCTAATGTCGCTGGCATGCGGGTAATTAAATAGGCAAGATAATGTTGTTTTTGTGTTAAAAAAGGCTTTTGCTGTGCACGGTAACGCTCTGTAAGCTCGAAGCTCGCTTGTTTAAGTGTAGCGAATGGGGTGCCGTGAATAAGTGATTCTAGTTTTTTTTGCATGATTTGGAAATCATAACATATATTAAATTGAAAATATAATTAACGCTTATGTTGCGTTTGTTGCGTTTGTTGCGTTATAGAGGGAGCAATTGGCTTATCCGTTGAAGTTGTCGCAGCTGTGGTGCTGGTTATTGTTGCATTATAACCGGGTGATACTAAGGCTGATTTCTGTTCTTGATGTGCCTCATATTTTTCATATAAAAGAAATGTACTTTTTATTAATAAAAATCCTACAACACCAATAGCAAAAGTCATAGCACCCAGTGGACCACCCATAGCGAGTAGTCCCAATGACAATAAGAGCACAGTCAATCGCATTATTTCAAAAACAAATTTTTTCTGTGCTTTACGAATATCTTTCATATTTTCTTGTTTTGTTTTTTGTATCTCTTGCGTGAGCTGAGAAATTTCTGAATGTATTACAATTATTTTTTCTTTTGTTGGAGGGTGTTTTCTATCAGCAAGTTCAGTGTTTAACGCTGCAAGTTTTTCTGTTAATGGTTTAATTTTTCTTTCACACTTTTCAATTGCTGTATATAAATCAGCAATAGCAACACCGACATTTTTTAATTGATTTCCTGCGGTTGCTACTACCATAAGTATTAGACCCACTGGCGTACCTCCGGCGGTAACAGAGGCCATTTTGAGTGTTACACCGACTATCATTGAAGTTAAATGAAAAACATCGAAGCCTATTCCAAGCTGACATTTTGCTATTTCATATTGATAGTCGGGATGAGTGGGGTCATTATCTAATAAAGTTTTATAATACTGATATTGCGCAATATCAAAGCGTAATTGATTGATCAATTCGATACTATAACAGCCCACTACAAAACCATCTAACATGCTTGTGGACATGCCTTCCCATTCACTGGCATCGAGATCTGAAAATACAGTACCGGGAAAGCGCATGATACTGATGACGGACCAAGTGACCGTATCAATCACATCATAAAGCAAACGATTTTTGAGCGGAGTAGGGAGATCTTTACTGTAAAGATAAGCGGACAGTGCGGCTGAAAAAAGATAAAATAAAGATATAATGGCAAACACGGATTCATCACGTTCAATGGTCTCAGGTTCTTCATATTGTTCACTATGAAAACTGTAAGCACGTAATGTGGCTGTACGCATGACAAGCGCTTCTCTCATGAGGAAAAGTACTGCTATTGCAGTTTCAAATTTGCTTTCATTTTCTTTTTGTTGTTGTTTTGTAAGATTTGCTTCTTGACGCTGTTGACTATATTTATTAAAAATCGCAATATTTACTGCATAGACCTCAGCTGTGCCAAGTACATCTTGCCTTAGCTGTTTCTCTTCTTCTCGTCTTTCTGTAGTGAAAACTCCATTAGCCATGATACCCTCAAGGACATGTTTTTCTTTATCCAACTAACATTATACGCTTTATATAACAATGTGGTAGATAAGTCATTATAAAAAACATATATATATCAGCATGTTACATTTAGTTATGGGTCACGTATCAAACATTTAATGTTTAATAATTGAGGAGATTTACATCAACTAGCGTTATAATTGGCTAAGCTGTTATATTGTTTACATTTTTTGGGAAGATGATGATGTCTATTGATTCCGCGGTTGTTATTATTTATATGCTCGCGCTTTTGGTGCTTGCCATTATTTCAGCGCGCAAAGTTCATTCTATGGAAGATTATGCGGTGTCCTCACGGGGTTATCCCGCTTGGGTGATTTATGCCACCATTTGCGCCACTTTTGTGGGTGGCGGTTTTACCATGGGCAATGCGGAACAAGTGCATATGTATGGGATAGTGTTTATTTTGGCCCTGACGGGGATTTCACTGCGGGAAATATTGGTATCTTATTTTATTGCCCCCCACATGGGACGTTTTAAAACGGCGATTTCTGTGGGCGATATTATGAAAGAATCTTATGGCAGTCACGCAAAAATTATCACGGGCTGTTTTGCAGGTTTATTATGTGCAGGTATTATAGGGATTCAACTGCGCGCAATGGGTTATATTTTTGAAGTATTTTTTGGTTTAGATCAAACCATAGGTATTTTAATTGGCTGCGCTATGGTAATTTTTTATGTCACATTAGGCGGTTTTAAAGCAG